>OBLF01001495.1_pt1 | contig 18809 bp, 16 predicted proteins | sample 1519231 | NCBI WGS metagenome assembly OBLF01 (sample SAMEA2602895, study PRJEB22501) | metagenome | reverse complement strand
GGCACAGGTGGTACAATTTCTGGCGTTTCTCACGCTCTCAAAAAAGTCAATCCAGATATACAAGTTTATGCAGTTGAAGCAGATGAATCAGCTATTCTTTCCGGTGAGGAGCCCGGGCCTCACAAGATTCAAGGTATTTCTGCTGGTTTTATCCCAGAAACACTAGACACTCAAGCTTACGACAGTATTGTTCGCGTTACTTCTGATCAAGCACTTGAACTTGGGCGTCGTATCGGTGGACAAGAAGGTTTTCTGGTAGGTATTTCTTCTGCTGCAGCTATTTATGCTGCACTTGAAGTAGCCAAAAAACTAGGAACAGGTAAAAAAGTTCTAGCTCTTGCCCCAGATAACGGTGAGCGCTATTTATCAACAGATCTTTATAATATTGAAGTTTAAATGTCTGATCATCCGTAAATGCAAGACCAATCACAATTTTAAACTTGCAAATAGGTTAAAAAAGCAGCTCTACTGTTGAGCTGCTTTTTTGTTGAAGTAATGTTGACTTATTTGTTGGAAATACAGGGAACTTTATTATTTCAGATACTCTACTTCAGATATGTATAGTTGGAACCTTTCTGCCCTCAGATGTTAGTTTGATTCTCTATTTATCCAAACCTAACTTTCGGTACAGTTTCTCGTTCAAACTTTTAAAGACAAACTCATCAAAATTTCAATCCACGCATCCGCGAAGGGTGCGACGTTGCAGTGCTATCCCTGAAACTTCGGTTTCTAAAATTTCAATCCACGCACCCGCGAAGGGTGCGACAGTTTTAAACACGCTATTAAGTGCGCATGGTATGATTTCAATCCACGCACCCGCGAAGGGTGCGACCAAGAGCAGCCAAGCCACTTGTATTTGTCATAAAATTTCAATCCACGCACCCGCGAAGGGTGCGACATAGTCCAGAGCTACAATTGACCCTTTCGGTGTTTATTTCAATCCACGCACCTGCGAAGGGTGCGACATTTAATTAAGTTTTGGCATAACAACACTCAAAATTTCAATCCACGCACCCGCGAAGGGTGCGACGAAAGGGCATCCACTACATGGAAAAGGATACGATATTTCAATCCACGCACCCGCGAAGGGTGCGACACATGCGGCTTCTTATGTATTTCAGCCCACTTTTTATTTCAATCCACGCACCCGCGAAGGGTGCGACTACTTGCTTGCTGTTACTGGAATGAGATTAGGTATTTCAATCCACGCACCCGCGAAGGGTGCGACGTTATCTTGATAAATCTGCTCCAATGCCAGCTTTATTTCAATCCACGCACCCGCGAAGGGTGCGACTAAGCGGAATTTATGGTTGGTCTGTAAAAGACGATTTCAATCCACGCACCCGCGAAGGGTGCGACGCGAGCTAGTTGAATTAAACAAGCAAGCTCTCGCAATTTCAATCCACGCACCCGCGAAGGGTGCGACGATAGTCGATGGTCGACAAGCATCCATTGTGAATGATTTCAATCCACGCACCCGCGAAGGGTGCGACGTCTCCACTAGACCCGGCTTTAACGCCGAAGTCAAGATTTCAATCCACGCACCCGCGAAGGGTGCGACAAGCGCGTGGCTAAATGAAGCGCCTGCTACAAAAATTTCAATCCACGCACCCGCGAAGGGTGCGACGGCGACGTCATTCTCTACAGCCTGCATGGCGACGAATTTCAATCCACGCACCCGCGAAGGGTGCGACATGAAAGAACTGAGATTCCATTCATTAATATAAGGTATTTCAATCCACGCACCCGCGAAGGGTGCGACGACTAATGATATTCTGTTTGATGAAGACCATATTAATTTCAATCCACGCACCCGCGAAGGGTGCGACTGCTGGGATCATTGGTAATATCGGTGGTGCTGAATTTCAATCCACGCACCCGCGAAGGGTGCGACTAAAAAAGAGATTGAGAATGGGAAACAAGTTATTATTTCAATCCACGCACCCGCGAAGGGTGCGACAAAAAGAGCAAATGAAGAAAATGATGTACATGAGCATTTCAATCCACGCACCCGCGAAGGGTGCGACAAGGCGCATTTTACATGTGGGTAGCAGAAAAACCAATTTCAATCCACGCACCCGCGAAGGGTGCGACGACTAAGGATACTCTGCCCATTCACTTCTACATTATTTCAATCCACGCACCCGCGAAGGGTGCGACCGCTTTCCTCCCTCGAAAAGTGCTTTTGACAGTTATTTCAATCCACGCACCCGCGAAGGGTGCGACACCCCTAGATTGGCCAAACGTGAAGCCACAAAAATTTCAATCCACGCACCCGCGAAGGGTGCGACCGTCGAATGGGTGAATTTCAACAATTCCGTATTCATTTCAATCCACGCACCCGCGAAGGGTGCGACAATTTCAACAATCTTTTTGCTGATTTTCTTTTTTATTTCAATCCACGCACCCGCGAAGGGTGCGACGTCGAAACATATAGTGGCGATAAAAAGATAGGCGAATTTCAATCCACGCACCCGCGAAGGGTGCGACTGCCTATCGCTTTTGAGGTGTCACCAATATTCTTGATTTCAATCCACGCACCCGCGAAGGGTGCGACTTTTCTTCTTCACTTAAATCCTTAAATTTCAATATTTCAATCCACGCACCCGCGAAGGGTGCGACCGCGCACCGACAGAGCCATTTAATGTCCCCTTTGATTTCAATCCACGCACCCGCGAAGGGTGCGACTTTATTTTGTGGCTCTTCAGCAGTTGGATTCCCAAATTTCAATCCACGCACCCGCGAAGGGTGCGACAAATGATTTTGAAATAGTTAATCACTATACAGATATTTCAATCCACGCACCCGCGAAGGGTGCGACATATGTAGTGAGTTAATTAATAGCGGTTATAATATTTCAATCCACGCACCCGCGAAGGGTGCGACAAGTGATATTGTTCTTCACGGAAACGCCCGATTTATTTCAATCCACGCACCCGCGAAGGGTGCGACATTACAAATCGATGAAATGCGTTATTTGATTGAGATTTCAATCCACGCACCCGCGAAGGGTGCGACAGTATCCTTTGTTTTAGAAAATTTGGAACTTATTATTTCAATCCACGCACCCGCGAAGGGTGCGACGTTACTTAGCACAACAACAGATTATATCTTATTTGATTTCAATCCACGCACCCGCGAAGGGTGCGACAGCGCATAGTTGCACCGTTTGTGACTAAATCTAAGAATTTATTGAGCTATTTCATTTAATAAAAACCAGATTTTTGTCATTATCTTCTGTTTTAAAACGCGAATGCTCTAGGTTTTGATGTGCAACCTAGATTCGCACACAAGTTTTTATAAAAGTAATACCCCCACATCAGGGTCATAACTATCATCTTGACCAAGGGTTTCCACGCGATTTTGCCAATTTTTGCCAAGTAAGTAAAATCGGACGCTATCAGATTCTTGGTCAATGATTGTCAACAATTTATTTTTTATTTCTACAAACTCCGCTGGAGTTACCGAACATTCAAAAACGGAATTTTGTACGCGCTGACCGTAATCAACACAGAGTTTTGCAACATATCGAAGACGTCTCCTACCTGCAGTAGTCTCCGTATTAACATCATAAGTTATTAAAACCATCATAAATTTACTCCTAGATTAAAAACGGCGGATAGGATTCCAGTTCACCACGAATGGCTTTAGCTAATAACTGAGCTTGTACATAAGGCAGCAGCATCAGCTTGATTTTTTCATTAGTGAAAGGATGCTCAACTTCTGTATGCTTACGCTTTTGCCAAGCTTCAATAAAGATGGTACGCCCTTTTTCAGTCAAAATAACACTGCCATTTTCCTTAATGTCAAAATGTTTTTTGTTTAATTGTCCTTTATTAATCAAAGAAAAAACAAATCGATCAACAATATAAGAACGAAACTCTTCCACTAAATCCAAAGCTAAGCTGGCACGACCCGGTCTATCTGTATGATAAAAGCCAACATAACTGTCTAATCCAACCGCTTCTAAAGCAGACTGACATTCATAGGTCAATAAACTATAGCCAAATGACATCAATGCATTGATACAATCTTGTGGAGGCCGTCGTGTCCGTCCATTAAACTGAAAGGTATCTTTATCGGTTAAAACCAGATCATTGAAAACACGAAAATATTGGTTAGCTGCTTGCCCTTCAATCCCTAACAGAGTTTCCTTATCTGGTGCAGATTGAATCAGTTCTAAGGCCCATGTCAATTCAGTATTGATGTCTTCAAATAACTGACTATCAATTCTATCTCGATGATCACGTTTAAACCGGAGTAAATATTTTCGAGAATTAGATACTTTCGCCAAGATGAAGCGCTTAGCGTATTCCGTCGAAAGGTCATGATCTGCTAAGCGATAATGCTCACGCCTGAGCAACACATTTCCATTAGTCGGTCCTACAAAACGACCACAAAAACGACCTTGAGGAGTATGAAAGGAAAGGTTGATCTGATTTTGTGCACAGAGTTCAATTAAAGATGGTGAAGCGCCTAAGTATGAAAAGCAAACGATACCATCAATAATACGATAAGGAAAACGATGAACAACCTTCCCTTCCTGCTTAACAACAATGTTATCTCGCTCACGCGTTAAATAAAAATTATCTTGTGTGAGATATAACGTATTTAACAATTTTTTCATAAACTCTCCTCACTCATCACATGCCGCTTGATGTAATTAGCTACATTGCGAGATTTCTTACTTAGACGCGGTTTACAAATATCTACTAAAGAGCATAACGGACAATTTTTAAAATATTCAGCCTTGTCTATGATTTTATTATCATAATAATAATGCATTTGTCCGGCTAAATCAAAAACTTCTTGACGCAATGCCTCCGTAATTTCAATGACCTTTTTTTGATTCACGCTATGGTAATAAAGATAGCCAGTCTCAATAGGACACCCAAACGTTTCCTCAAGACAAATGGTCTGTGCTACCAGCTGAACAATATCGCGAGTATCTCTTTTTGGTTTTCCCCGCTTATACTCAACAATACGGGGCAGCCACTTTCCTCTTTTGCCTTTCAAAGCAACACCATTTTCATCTTTATGAAATTCCACAACATCAAGAATACCATAGAGACCAAGCGTTTTTGACGAGACATGCATAGCCCGTGAAGTAATGATATCCTTACGTTTTTCTTTAATGTAAGGATCATCCGCCTTTTGATGCAAAATCTGGCCATGAGCTGTGGCTTCATTCTCCGCCCATTGCTGCTCAATGTGAATTAGCCCCCACTGTCTTTTACAAAATTGAAAATGCTGGATACCCGATAACATCAAATAATCATCTTCTGCATAAGCCATATTACAGCCCTTCTATAATTTCAACCTGTAATCCTTTAGCTTCATATTCTGCTAATTTTTCTTGATTAAGATGAATGCTGTAGTCATCGTAACTATCCTTATCCTGTTTTTCTTTGTCAAATTCAATCAAATCAAAAACACGCGCACTGGAAACATTGCCTAGCTTGTTGGAGTGAGTAAACCAGAATACCTCACGAACACGCATAGAACCTTCTGGACGGGCAGAAGAGGCATCATTTTCAAAGAGACTGACTAGCACTTCTTTGATAATTTCTGCATCAGCATCAGAAAATCCTGTTTTTTCAGCAAAATTTGGATTAATCGACCCTTTGATGACGTAAACGCCATAGTCCACAAAATGCTTAGTCCCCATCGTATCAGATGAACGTCCACCTGATTTTTTAGGTTCGACACCATTTGTGCTTCGAGTAATCTGTAAACTAGAGATGATGATCGGATCCAAAGATTTAGCCATGCTGACAGAAACCGGTCCACGAATAGCAAAAGAACGATCTTTTAGATAAGTGAAAACTTGACCGAATGAACGGACATCCATCCATAATTGATTGGCTTTTTCATTAATTTCTTCATCTGATTCTTTTCCTGTAAATTGAGTCTTGAACCGTTTCTCGAGTGAATTAAGCCCATCCTCAATACGATCATTTGCTTGTACAAAGATGGTGTGGCCCAAATCCTGCATCCGATTGCGGATTTTGCGCTTGATGGCTACATCACTGATTAAACCTTGATTAGCTGCATTCGTTCTTGGCATATTTCCTGATAAGGGATCTCCATTTGCATTAGCTTCCCTCACTTCAACCGTGACCATAAAATCAATCTTGTGTTCCAACATCTGCTATTCCTCGCTTTCGCTTTCATTTTTTTCTTGTTTTGTATAAAAGAATTGCTTTTCAGCATAGTAACCAAAAATAAATTGATAATCCAAGGGATCATTGATATCCTTCTTTGCCATTAAGGGGCTGAGTAACTGAACAATTTCTGCTCGCTCTTTGTCCAACTTATGAAAGATTCCATAAGCGTTTAACCTCACAGCCTCTTCATAAGGCTTGATTTTATTTGTCAAATTCATCATTAACTTGGCTGGCTGGCTGGTATAGGCATTCCAGTACCTCTCGGCATTTGTTATCCTATTAGATTCTTTCTTGTCCTTATTTGGATTCTCAATTTCATATTTTTTCGATTCCATCAATTCAAAAATAGCTAATAATCTTCCAAATAGATAGGAACGATTGGTATTTTCGTGATCTAACATTGGTTTAAACTCCCTTCCATATTGTTTGTGTAAAATCGCTAAACTTATTTGCTGCACCTGAGACCAGTGTTTAGGGTACTTTTGTCGCTGCTTAATATTTGCTTCTAATTTCTTAACGATCGTACTGGGCATGGGATTTCCATCAATCAAAGCAGTTACTAATTGCTGATATTGATCGCTACGGAAAGCATCATTATCTAACTCCAAATAACGCTCCCTATCAACACCATAGGCAACATTGATTATTTCATTAAAGATCGGTATTTTTATTTTATAATCTCCTGCTTTAGTTTTTGCTTCCCAAGAGTAGTTTTCCTGCCATGATTCCAGATTTTTCAATAACTGTGAAACTTGGAGCTGGCGGAAATATTTTAAGGCAATGCGACCATTGCTTGTTTTATTCAATATTGCAATATAATAGGTTGCATCGTTACCAAACAATTTTTGTCCCTTGATAAACGAAGATCCTATTTGCCTACTTTCTTCGTTCGGTTTAATGGGAACTAAACTTTCTTCTTCATCATCTTCAAATAAATCATTAAATATCGGCTTCACAATATCCAATTGACTCTCATTCACTAAATCATCACTAAACCAATTGATAAGATATTGTGACGATCCCAACCAAGTACTACTGTTTTTATTTTCTAACAGATACTTGATCATTAAATGAATTTTTTCCGAAGTTTCATAGCCAACACTAAAAACATCTTCTCGCTCCCTGAATCGCCCTTTATAAGCTTCACCTTTATTACTAACTGAAATGATTTTCGCATTTCCCATTAGTCCTCTATGTTTATTTGTAATCTGTTCCATACGTCCACTAATATTACACGTTCTCAAATTATCTTGATTAGCAGTCATAAACGAAATAAAGGATTGGTGTAATGCTTTATAGCTAGTCACTGATTCATCTTTAAAACCGTGGAATTGTACAATTGAAAATTCTAAAAAATAAGCTGATAAATCAAGCGTCTTATCTTTTCCAGTAGAGTCAAGATAGGTAATTTTCCATCCTTCCCTTCGATAGTCCTCTCCGAATAAAGAATGAAGAATATCGTTTAAAAAATCTGGTTGAAGAATAAACTGCTGAATTTTTATCAAAAAATCCTTGACTTCACCTTCCTCACAATAAGCAATCCAATTAGCCAATTGTTCATGAAAATTATCATATTGTGATTGATTCGCCTCTGATACATAATAAGAAAACTTGTCTACAAGAGGGTGAGGAGCAGGATTGCTGCCTGATCTCGCAACAGAATCCCCAGTCACAGGGAAAATAATCGTTTGATTATCAGCCATGAATTCTGCCTTATAAAAGCTACCATCCTGATCCAATTTAACTATAATAATGTTTTTACCATTTGACTTCAAACTAGTATGATAAAGCGGAAGTAAAACAGGATTGTCCCCTTTTTGTTGGTCAACTAAACCAATTTCTTCTGCTTTTTCATAAGCTTTTAAGAGAGAAGTAAAAAAATCCATTATTCTTCTCCTTTCTCCATAGCATCGTATTCCTTAAGTTCAGCATCAACGGACTTAACTTGGCCAGGTGTCTTAAAGGTATAACTAGACAAAGTATTTACAATTTCACAATCAGACTGAGGCTTAAACTTAATCAACCCATTCTCCATCACTGTTTTTGTGAAAAAAGATTTTAATGGTGTCGTTTCGTCTTTGGGATAAGCAAAAGAATGGAACATGATACCTAAATCAATAGTAACACCATCGTAGTAAGAAGGGGTGTTTTCATATTCTTCCTGACTAATTTCATCGACTAAGCCAAAGCATTCGCTGGTTCCTAAAAAAACATTGCGTCGTCCACCCTTTCGAATAGAACGTTCCATAATGGCTTCGTGCTTGTTAGGCAGCCTATCTTGCATTAAATCTTCACGATTTTCATTCCAAATAAAATGAAATTTTACAAGGTACTCCACATCACTCAAATAGGACACGTAGCTCAAATCTGCGCTATAATCATGTAACAAAGCACGAACACCATGTAGCTCTGTCTGAATTTGATTCATGACCTTAACTTCAGTCACAACATTTGTGAAAGTCGGCTTGTGGTACACAGCATCAATTATGCCTTGGAGAGCTTGCCGGGTAGGGGTACTGTATGAACTCCTTTCGCTTCCGCCTTTAGTGGCCGAATTTGTAAAGAGAGCCCTCTGTCCACGCACCCTCGCATAGAAATTTCTTGATCTGTACAAGGTTAAAACCTCCTTATGTTATTTTATAATCCTATCTTAGCACTCAAAACTTCAAAAGTCAATAATTTCTATTCTATATTTAGTGATTATAATATAACTGTTGATTATGTGAATCAATTTTGATATAATCTAGCCATCATAGTGCTATCTATGTGGATTGAAATTATATTTAGTGGTTATTTATACTGAATTACAGGTCAACGAAGTCCTCTACCGACTCTCGTTGGCCTGTTTTCATTTAAATTTACAGTAATAAACTTCCTGATTCTATAGTGATACCTTTATTATCGTTATAATAACACTTTGGCAATATCTGAATTTGGCCGTTCAGATAGGATTTTGTCGCTTCAAGTAACAAATCGCGTTCACGAACATTTACAGTATAGGGCTGCAAGGCCTTCAAGAGAATCTTTATCGTTTGATAATCTTCCTCTGATGGATAATCAGATTCACATAATTCTTCCAAAACCAATAATTTCTCAATAGCGTCTCCATACGGAACCAACACGCCTATTGTGTCATTGTTTATTAAATTCATTTTCAAACCAGCAGTCTTAAAGGCTTGTTTTAACTTTCCTTTAAAATTATTTCTGTATTGATATGAGTTTATGCTTAAATAATCAAAAACTGATTCACCGTCCGACAAAGGATAATCCATTAAACCTTGATTATTGGCATAATAATATTCAAAAAAATCACGATTTAAAAGTGACATTTCAATAGGCGATGAGATCTTATGGATAATATGCTCTGTGGCGTCTTTCTTAGCTTTTATTTCTTTGAGTGGTGAGATATTTTCTTCTTCACTTGTCAGATTAATTAAGGTAACTTGTCCCTTATCCCGTTTTCCTTCACGATTACAACGTCCGCTAGCTTGTACAATCGAATCAATTCCTGCATACGAGCGAATGACGTGATTAAAATCGACATCAACACCCGCTTCAATTAGCTGTGTACTGATACAAATAAGTGGTAGACCATCTTCCAAACCTTGTTTAATTTCCGAAATAATATCCAATCTATGCTGCGCACACATATTCGTTGAAAGCTGATAGATCGGCCTATCTGTCAACTCCTTAAGTAAGGTATAAAATTTGTCAACTGTCTTTTTGGTATTAAAAATCGCAAGAATAGACTCGTCATTTTCCAGTACAAAATCTACTAAATCTGACAGATTCGAATGTTGATTGTTTTCATCAAATTTTCTAAGTTCTGTTCTTGAAAAGACTTCTTTTTCGTCATGAGTTAACTCAATAATGTCAGCAGACTCGCCATCTTTACCACCATAAGAAATTCTATGATTAATAGCAGTAGAATCATAAGCAGGCTGTGTAGCCGTACATAAGATAATAGTCGTTTTCATAACTTTATTTAAGAAATTCATGGTTAAATTAAATAAAGTTGTCACCTCAATAGGCAAGGATTGCACTTCATCTAAAATCAAAACACTATTAGCTAAACTAGAAAAACGACGAATATTGGCTGATTTAGTTTTAAATAAAGTTTGAAAAAATTGTACCATCGATGTCAAAATAACCTGACTGTCCCAACTGTCAACCAAATACTCAGACATTAATATTTCTTTTTCATCGTTATCATCAGTCTGCCTGATAACATTAGAATGATGTTCCAATACACCTGCATCACCAGTTACGTTTCGAATTTCAGCAGCATTCTGCTCTAAAATAGATAAAAATGGTGTAATGTAGAAAAATCTTGATTTATTTTGGTCAACCAATTGATGAAAAGCATACCTCATACTAAGATTCGTCTTCCCAGCACCAGTGGGTAAGTCTAATCGATAGATACCCGTTGAATCACTTTCTCCCCTACTTTTTACTCGTTCAGCAATTTGTGAGCGAATTTCATTAAGCCTTGTGGTTGGACTACCAAACTCACCGTACTTCTTCTCAATAGCTTCCAGATAAGACTTATTTAGTTTGATTTTTTCTTCCTGTTTTAGGGGATTTATAAGCAGCCCATAGGCATTAATTGTATCGAGAGTATCAGCATTTTTTAATAATGATAGGTATAGCCGTACAAAACATGATTGATAATAAGCTTCCTCACTACTATCCTGACATTCTAAAATTGACATGGCTTGTTGATAATTTTTAAATGCTTTATTAATTAATATTTCTAAATCCTGATAGCCATAATCTTTCAATTTTGTTTCTAAAAAGTTGGCAAAATTCTTCACATCGCTATCGAAATGATAGTCTACCCTTTCCTTAGCAATACGATTTCTAAGTTTATTATAAGCGTATTGCTCTGATTCCTTATCAAAAATATCAAACATTCCATGATGAGCAGAAATAACATAAGCAACAACTTCATTAAATTGTAAACGCGTTGTCTTATCAACAGCCTTTGCCGAAAGACATATATTGATTTTCTCAAACAAATATTTAGCACCAGCATAGGAATGATCGACATGCATAGCAGGGTTCTTGGTTAATTTATCTTGGAATTTATTATCGGCTTTTCCCAAATCATGATAAAGACCCAAAAGAAAGAGTAAATCACCTTGATCAATCGATTCAGCTTCTTCCCTTGCCTTGTTGGCTACATTAAAGGAATGTTCTTCCAACGATTGTTTCTTATTTGTTTCACATTCATAATGCGCTAAAATCATTTCATCACTTACCTCTCAATGAGTACTTTCCATAAAGTTTCGCAATAATATTGTAACACTTTTTAAAACTTTTGAAAACGAATACATTATATTTGAAATAATCAGAACATAATTCCTATTAATAGTCATAAGTCCATAAGAAAACACGGCTTTTATGCCGTGTTTCTATGTTTATTTTAGGAGTTTCTCCATCTCTTTGATCCGTTCTACCGTAGCATCATACTTGGCTTGGTAGTCGGCTTGTTTTTGCCGCTCTTTCTCGACGATTTCTGGTTTGGCGTTGGCGACGAATTTTTCGTTACCTAGTTTACGGGCAACCATGTCCAGTTCTTTCTGCCATTTGCTAAGTTCTTTATTTAGGCGAGCCAATTCTTCTTCGACATTGAGCAGATCAGCCAGTGGCAGGAAGATTTCGGCTCCTGTAATGACGCTTGACATAGCCAGCTCTGGTGCGGCAATAGCTGAGCTAATTTCTAAATGCTCTGGATTGGTAAAGCGTTTGATGTAGTTGACATTGGCCTTGAAAAAGTCTTCCAAGTTGCTGTCGCTTGTTTTGACAAGGATGGTGATAGGTTTGCTTGGAGCTACGTTGACTTCTGCACGCGCATTACGTACAGCTCGAATCAGGTCTTTGAGACTTTCCACGCCAGAATGCGCCGTTTGATTTTCAAAAACAGGATTAACAGTTGGATAAGCTGCTGTCACGATAGAACCATCTGCGTATTGACCGAAGATTTCTTCTGTTACAAATGGCATGATAGGATGGAGAAGACGCAGGATTTTGTCCAAGGTGTAAAGGAGGACCGAACGCGTAATAACTTTTTCATCTTCATTGTCGCTGTAAAGGACTTCTTTGGTCAACTCCACATACCAGTCGGCAAATTCATCCCAGATGAAATTGTAAAGGATGTGACCAGCCACACCGAATTCGAACTTGTCGAAGTTTTCAGTAACTTTGGCAATGGTTTCATTGAGATTGTGAAGAATCCAGCGGTCCGTCACATTACCAGCTTTGCCATTGGTTACTAAAACAACATTTTTGCTAGCTTGATCAAGGCTAAGGCCTTCTTTATTCATGAGGATATAGCGGGAAATGTTCCAAATCTTGTTAATGAAATTCCAAGCAGCGTCCATTTTCTCGTAAGAGAAACGCACATCTTGACCCGGTGCAGATCCATTTGACAGGAACCAACGCAAGGCATCAGCACCGTATTTATCAACAACATCCATAGGGTCAATGCCGTTACCGAGAGATTTAGACATCTTGCGCCCTTGTTCGTCACGGATAAGTCCGTGGATGAGAACATTCTGGAAAGGACGGCGACCAGTGAATTCCAAAGATTGGAAAATCATACGAGACACCCAGAAGAAAATGATGTCATAACCCGTTACCAGCGTTGATGTTGGGAAATAACGTTTGAAATCTTCTGAGTCCGTGTCAGGCCAGCCCATGGTTGAGAATGGCCAAAGAGCAGAGCTGAACCAAGTGTCAAGGACATCTTCATCTTGCTTCCAGCCATCACCCTCTGGAGCCTCTTCACCGACATACATGTCACCATCCGCATTGTACCAAGCAGGGATTTGGTGACCCCACCAAAGCTGACGGGAAATCACCCAGTCATGCACATTTTCCATCCATTGCAGGAAGGTATCATTGAAACGCGGTGGGTAAAAGTCCACTTTGTCATCAGTGTCTTGATTGGCAATGGCATTCTTAGCCAGTTGGTCCATCTTAACGAACCACTGGGTAGACAGACGTGGCTCAATTGGTACACCTGTCCGTTCTGAGTGACCAACCGAGTGGGTCATCTTTTCGATTTCCACAAGAGCGCCGATTTCTTCCAGTTTCTTAACAGTTGCTTTGCGGGCTTCAAAACGGTCCATACCTGCAAATTCGCCAGCTAATTCATTCATGGTTCCATCGTCATTCATGACATTGACTTGAGGCAGATTGTGGCGTTGACCAACGAGGAAGTCGTTAGGGTCATGGGCAGGTGTGATCTTAACAACACCTGTTCCAAATTCTGGATCAGCATGTTCATCTGCCACAATTGGAATTGGCTTATTAACGATTGGTAAGATTACATTTTGTCCAATCAGATCTTTGTAACGATCATCATTTGGATTGACAGCGACAGCCGTATCCCCAAACATGGTCTCTGGACGAGTTGTCGCAACCTCTAAACTGCACGAGCCATCTTCCAACAGATAATTCATATGGTAGAAGGCACCTTCCACATCCTTATGGATGACTTCGATGTCGGATAAAGCTGTGCGGGCCTTAGGGTCCCAGTTGATGATAAATTCGCCGCGATAAATCCAGCCTTTTTTATAGAGTTCTACGAAAACCTTGCGGACCGCTTTAGACAAGCCTTTATCAAGGGTGAAACGTTCCCGCGAATAATCAACGGAAATTCCCATCTTGCCCCATTGCTCCTTGATGGTTGCCGCATATTCGTCCTTCCATTCCCAGACCTTATCCAAGAATTTCTCCCGACCAAGGTCATAGCGGGAAATGCCATCTTCAGCCAAACGGGCTTCTACTTTGGCTTGCGTAGCAATCCCAGCATGATCCATTCCTGGTAGCCAGAGCGTGTCAAAGCCCTGCATGCGCTTCTGACGGATAATAATATCCTGCAAAGTCGTGTCCCAAGCGTGACCAAGGTGCAATTTCCCCGTCACATTCGGCGGTGGAATCACGATAGAGTAAGGGTGTGCTTTTTTGTCCCCTGATGGCTTAAAAACATCCTCATCAAGCCATTTCTGATAGCGCCCAGCTTCTACTTGGGATGGATTGTATTTTGATGATAATTGTTTTGACATAATATATCCTTTCTAATTTATCTAATTAAAATATCTATTTGAACGCTCTATATAGGATCTTCGTATTAAATATATCATTATTTTACTGAGTACATAAGCAACAGCTATTGAACATAGTAAGATAATAAACGAAACAAAAATACCTAATGTGAAATTTGAAGATGTTCCTTTATCAAATACAGAGACGAGAAATTTTTTTAAGATATTAATCTGTTCTATCTGTTCATTTTTTATTATTTGTTTCGTAGATAGGGAAGACATTATATTAAACACAAATAATGTATTAAAACTCATTATTTGTAGCCAATAAATATGCTTCTTCATAGCAGGTGTAGGAGACTTTAAATAACCTCTTGGTATTATGCTGTTCACTTCTCCAATAAAAATTGGCAACAACATGGGCAAGAACCATGTCAAAATCCCAATCATATCGCTTTCAATCTGATCTAAAAGAACCAAAAAGATTAATACCAAGCCAATTAAAACCCAATTTGATATGACTCCTTCTTTATCCTCCCCTCCTCTGTCAATTCCTTCGTAAACAGTTATCCAAAAGTAAACTGTAAAAGACATAAGCATCAAGTAAATCAATACCGTACTTAGGTTTAGAGAATTGGTTTGAAAAAACATGGATATATATAGATATATAGATATAGCTGATGTACCATATGATTTAATATTAGAATTCCAGAAAACTTTGCCTGTTTGTGCAAAAATTCTGTTTTGTTTTTTATATATCCAAACAGATAAAAACCCTCTAAATATCGGTATAAATATGAATAGTAGGAAAATAATAAAAATGAGAGAAATTAAATCTAGATCACTTCGAGATATTGGCAATTCATTTACAAAACTATCTATTTTATTCATATTTTCTTTGATAATATATTTTAAAAGAAAATATGAACCAATAAAAAATGCATCGAATAAATTGAAAGCCACAAGGGTATCCCTACTTCTTTGAAAATAAGTTTTAAAAGATTGCATTCTTCGTTCAAGTAGAATACTATAGACTATAAATAAAGATGGCTGTAATAAAATAATGAATCCATAATTTAAAAATAATAATATTCCGGTTGATATCCCTAGAAAAAACCAATAAATAATTTGAAAAGTTTTAGATATCTGTAACCTTCTTAATCTGAATCCATATAAACCCAGTAAAATTCCTACAACAATTTCAGCAATATATATAGGTTTAACTGGTAAAATATTTTCTGGAAGCAAAGTTATTGGAAAAATCAAAGAGGCTAACATTAGAATAGAAACTATAAATATAACAGGTAGTAACGCTAACAGATACAAAAATATTTTTTTCATCTCTCCTCCCACTCACTCCTCAGCAATCCATATATCAGACCGTCACAGCGATTGCCTTGGGCATCTTTACGGTCTCGGATGCGAACTTCGAGGGTAAAGCCTAATTTTTCCGCTACTCGTTTACTTTGCAGGTTATAACCAAAACAAGTCAGCTCAATCTTATGAAGACCTAGTTCTTTAAAAGCCAGATCAATCAAGGCACGCGCCGCTTCTGAAACATAGCCTCGTCCCCAATAATCTGGGTGTAAAACATAGCCAATCTCCAGTACATCATCTTCATGTCGATGATTAAAATCAACAGAGCCAACGATGTTATCTGTTCCTTTGATGACAATTCCGTAGCCAGCTGGGAGATTGTCCTTTTGATTGCGTTTAGGAAGGACATGCTCCAGATAATAAATCTCATCTTCCAAGGTTTTGACGGGAGGAAAGCCTGCTGGGTAGGAGACCTCTGGCCGACTGGCGTAGTCGAAAATATCCTCGGCATCAGCTACCGTTCGCTGACGTAATATCAGGCGTTCCATTTCAACCTTTGGGAGCTCTTTACCATTATATGCTTCAAGAATTTTCATATTCTACTTCCTTACGTTAATCAAATTATCTTATCGATTGGCTTATTTATTTTCTGACCATGTAGTTTCAATATAGGCAAGCTGTTTGACAAAAGCATCGCTCTTTTTATTTCCTTCAAGTGAAATGAGATAGACGCGATCACTCTTCTTCGTCTTAAAAATCCATGCACATAGTATTTTCCCATCAGACTTGAGAGCGCCATAGACTTGATAAGCCCGATAAGAATCCTTTGTCCGATAATCTGTGATAGTTGCTCTAGATCCTGTCAAACCTTGAAACTTCCCAGTTTTATCCATCATTCCAAAATAATTGTCAGCTACCTGTTTAACTACTACATCATCAATCGCACCAATCCCAAGCTTTTGTTTTGTATAGCCATTCACGGTGACAATTGTATAAGCATCTGTTGCTGAGTATTGATAGGAATCACTTCCATTTAAGTCTTTAAATCTTACCCAATCCTTTGGAACAAAGACATAGCCGACCCGATCATTTCCAATCTGTTGCATATCCTTTAACGGATTATCTTGCTCTTTTTTAGAGACTTTCTTGGTGGTTGAGGTTGTTGTTTCTGTAGTCGGATGCTTCTTGCCTTTCCCAGAATTCCCTTGCGAACTACAGGCTACAAGACCTGGTATGAGTATCACTGTACAAACTAAAACGAATAATTTCTTTTTCATAACTGTTCCAAATGCTCTCAATTAAATCGAGCACCTTTTCCTTTCAATTTATCATTTGGTATCCTTAACCAGAAATGAGTTCTCCTATCTGCATCTACCAGTCAGATCCAAACCTTTCATTTTTGATTGATTTTTATCGTCACATTCTTCTAAACTCGGTTCATTATCCTCCTTTACTCTTTGTCTTTTACAAGTGAAAAAATTGTCTGATAATACTCCATGCTACTAAATGTTTGGTAGTAAAGCCGACTAGTATCAAGAACAAACCGCCGCTGATTTTTATTAAGTTCTGCAACAATTCTTTTTAGCTTTTTCACCTCATTAACTGAAAAACCATTGACGTGGTAATAAGCAAGAGTGATGTGTGGCGTAAAGGGATAAGGCAACCTTCTGACACCATCAACCAACTCGTACAAGTCCATCAATATTTTATAATCTGACTCGCTTACTGGCACCAAGCCCATTACCAAACTCGTATTGCACATATTAAAAATAAAATGACTTGTCATCTTAATCGTTTTGTGAGCCAATGGCTTATCATCCAATCTCTTTTCGATCCGTTGGCGATTCTGTTCTAAATCACTAGTTAACTCACTGAATTGCGATCCACTTGACAAATCATGTAAGGTCATATGATAGCTAGAGACAGGAAGCTTTTCTGCAAAGCAACCAGGTGCTTCATCATAAAGTTTTTTGACAATTTCAGCTAGCCAAATCTTATCTTCAGTCGCCAAATCAAAGACAACTGTATCTCCATAGAAGGCACCAAAAGTATTATCTGAATTGACCTTCTCTGTTACACAAGAATTAGGCAGAAAATTCGTTTCTGCTATAGACAATTCTGCTTGTTCAAACGAAGCTACCCTCTTTAAAAATTCTGCGTAAGTCTCCATCAATCAGCCCTTTCCAAGCTACAAACAAAAATTCGCCCCTGCCATATCTATGACAGGGACGAATGCAACTCCGCGGTACCACCCAATTTCGGGCAGATGCCCGCAGCTTTGTTTATTTCATTGTATCTTATCATCACATCAGCAACCAGTTTTGACGCATTCGTGGACTTCTCAGCACCGCCACTTTCTGTAAAATGCTTGACTCAAAACACCTCTAATGAACTTATTCTAACACCTTTCCAGTGAAAAATCAATAATTTCTCTCTCCAAAAAGTTCATCTGGCAAGTCATGAAATCCTTTACCTTCTTGATAGTTGGCAAATTTCCCTAATAGAAACTGATAAGCACCCAGGCGACTCTCGTAACGAATAGCTGCTTCCTTAGCTCGTTCATCTTTGTCTTCTTCATAGACCTTCTGACTTTCTTCAAGAGCCATTTCATTAATTGTTACTTGAGTCTTGACCCAAGTTTCAAAATCCCTTAAAAATTCCTGTTCGTATGTCATCATACTCCTTCTAATCTACTCCTCGGTAGAAGTCTTCTTCAATATCACGGAAAGGCTGAATATCTTGGACATATTCCAATACACCTTGAAACTCTCCTGCTTCATCTCGTACTGCCGCATAAGTCACATGAACAAACTTACCTCGCGATTCTGACTTGAACCACATAACAAACTTATCTCGTTTGCCTTCGCGTAATTCTTTAAAAATAAAGCGCACCTTCTCTAAAAATTTAGGTGGATGACACAGTTCTACTTTGCGTCCAACCTGACTCGGCATCCGCTTGAAGATCATCTCCTCAGCTGGAACGCTGTCATTATAATATTGGAAAATATCTTCCTTATTGACAAAAGTAATTTCCATTGGCAAATGATTCAGAATCAGATTTGCCTGGTTTACTGATAAATAACCATTGCCAAATGGCAGCTGAGTTTCTCGGCTCATTGCTGCTGCATTTTGTTCTTTTGGCTTAAAGGAAATGGTGAACTGTCCCTCAGGTGTCTCAATAACTTGCTGAATAGTACCTTCTGACACAAACTCGTCACTGGCTGCCGCTTCGCTTCCAGTCTTCTCAGCAGTTTCTTTTTCTGCCTCCGTGAAT
>OBLF01001494.1_pt1 | contig 18813 bp, 8 predicted proteins | sample 1519231 | NCBI WGS metagenome assembly OBLF01 (sample SAMEA2602895, study PRJEB22501) | metagenome | reverse complement strand
CCGACACCCTGTCGAACCCGACAGGGGCGGGAACGGCATAGCGCTTGACGGCGGAAAAACCATACGATCCACCGCCCCGAACGATTATGCCGGCCCGGCTTCGATCGCGCTCACCGCCACGGACGCCGATCCCAGAAGTGGAAAGCCTGGCGCATCCGCAACGATCATGGTGCCCGTCACCGTTACGGGAGGGCGGCAATCACTGCCCACGTTCCCCACAACGACAATCGATATGGCACCCGGCGATACCGATCGCCTCATCGACCTGCATGCATTGACCGTATCCACCCGCCATCGCGAGTCTTCGGAGCGTTTCACCTATTCGGGGGGACTGACCTCTCAAGCCATACAAGCCACCGTGTCGAACACCGGGCAGTTGCGGATACGCGTCGCCGATGAAGCCAGTCCCGGCGCAACCGTCAGCATTCCGATTCGTATCCATGCCGGAACGGATACGGTGGAAGCGGGATTGAGCGTGCGCATCGTGGCCTCGTCGCGTCCGCTCGCCCGCATCGCGGAACGGACCATACGGCTGCATGCCGGCGCAACACAGCATGTCAACATACTGGCCGACGCCTATAACCCCTTCCCCGGCACTCCGCTTACGGTAACGCAATGCACAGGCATAGACACTGGCACAGCCACAGGAGAGTCCGTCACGATACGATGCGACGAATCAGGCGACATCGCAGTACGCGCCATCAATGGCAGCGGATCGTATGATGTCGCCGTTACCGTCGCGGACGCGACCCGGGCGAAAGACCGCATGGTCACCGGCATACTGCATGTGGCGACAACGGACGTTCCCGACGCCCCGTCACTGTCAATCATGCGCGCGCAATCGCAGGATGGAGCCGTTACCCTAGTCTGGAATCCCGGCAGGAACAATGGTGCTGAGATTCTTGAATACGAGGTGCATGCCACCGGCCATAACACGGTATCGTGCGGAACCGATACGGTGTGCACCATCGATGGATTGTCCAATGGCAGGCAATACACGTTCACGGTGCGAGCCAGAAACGATATCGGCTGGTCGGCGTATTCCAACACCGTCACCGCCACTCCGGACGCTCCTCCGGGAACGCCGTTGCGACTCCAGGCGACCGGCGGAAGGAACGCTTTGCACGTCACGTGGCAGCCTCCTTCCGGCAGCGGCACGGCGTTCAGCGCACCGACGTCCTACACCGTCACGCTCACCGGTTCCGACGGCAGCCGCCATGAACAGCAGATCGAAGCCGATGCTTTACAAGCCTCATTCCAGATCTCGGACGCCATGCTATCCGCTTCCCTGTCGTTCACCGTTGGCGTCCGCGCCGCGAATGCCGTCGGATCCGGAAATCAGGCCAGCCTGACCGTGAACGCCGGTGAAGTCTACGGCATCCCCGACCGTCCTGTCATCACCATGCGCCAGGATGCCAGCGAGCCGAATATCATCAGGGGATCGATCGCCCTAGGCGAGATGCGCGGCAATTCCTGCACCAGCATTACGGTGAATGGCCACGCATTGAGCAGGGAGCCGACTTGCACAAGCACCTCGTTCGCATTCGACATCGCAGATGGCGAGTTCTTCTCACAACTGTCGATAAACGCCACCGTGGAGACGAATCATGGTCTGCAGATGCGTTCCGAATCGGCATCGGTCACTCCCGTCACGCCCATAGGGCGCGCCGAGTTCGCGAACGCGGACGGTTCGGATGCCGTTTGTACCATGCGATGGCGTATTACCGGCAAAGCCGATTCCGTTATGGCCCAATTGCATGGCATGACCAGTTCCCGGAAAACCGGTGTATTGGAATACACGCCAGCCCCCTGGACCCCATGCGAAACGGGGACCGTCACCGCTCTGCTGAACGGCGAATCCGGAGCCACCATGATCGGGCCCGCCGATCTCAGTATGAACAAGCCTGCCGCGAATATCACGCCACCGACCTCCATCCGATGGGATGGACGCAACCACATCATCGTGCGTGGCGGCCATATAGACACGTATGGGCAACCAGCCACCATTCGTCTGTTCATCAATGCGGTTCCCTTCGTATGGGAACCATCAGTTGCCCAACGCATCGACGTGTCCTCACTGCCGGATGCCGCCTCATACCGTTGGACGGTTCACGTCACCGCCAACGGCGGCGACCACCGGCTTGACGCAGTACATGAGTCCACGGGGAATCTTGTGGAGGGCGCACGCGCCGTCATTCCCTCTTCCATGCCGGCAATGCTGCAAAGCCGGCGCGACACGAATTCCGGACATGCAATAGCACCATCAAACAACCACTATTCAGGAGACACCTATGAATTGCGTACGTATTCCCGGTAGCCCCGAGCACCCGCCCATTGGGGGAGGGATACCGGACGAGAATCGAATAGCGGACGAAACCCGGATATCTGACGCCACGCGCATATCGGACACCACATGCATATCGGACGCCACACGCCAATCGGCCACCGCCCGAACCGCGAGCGCATACCCCGTCACAGTGCCGCTTCATATGCCTGAGGCGGGGCGGAACCAGCCACGCCCCCATGCCGATGCCAATGCCGACGCCGATGCCAATACTCTGTTGGGCGCAATCCCCGCCACCGACCGCAGCTCATATGCCAGTCCTGATGGCAACGGCGATATGCCGCCCGCTGCAGCACCGGAAAACGTCGAGGCGTTCCGACGGGTATTCGCCGAACTTTCGGAACGCATAGCGGCCGATATCATCGGCAAGCCGACTGCGATCAGGCAGCTGCTCACGGTATTGTTCGCCGGCGGGCATCTGCTGTTGGAAGACGAGCCCGGCACCGGAAAAACACGATTGGCCCGCACCACGGCGCACACAATCGGCTCGACGTTCGGACGCATCCAGTTCACACCGGATCTGCTGCCGTCCGATGTGCTGGGCGTCACGTTGTATGACCAGAGCACCGGCACGTTCTCGTGGAGGAAGGGGCCGGTATTCGCCTCGCTGGTGCTGGCCGACGAGATCAACAGGGCCTCACCGAAAACGCAGTCGGCTCTATTGGAGGTAATGGAGGAGGAACAGATCACCATCGATGGAACGACATATGACGTGCCGCAGCCTTTTATGGTGATCGCCACGCAGAATCCTTCCGGCCATCTTGGCACCTATGCCTTGCCGGAAGCGCAGATGGATAGGTTCATGATGCGTATATCACTGGGGCATCCGGAACGTGAATCCGCACTGCTGATTCTGCGCAATGCCAGTCATCGCAAGTGCGTCGAGACGACCGACTCGGATGGTTTTCGCCCACCGGATAACCAATCGAGCGGATCGGGATCGCCATCATCCGATGCCCCGGCGCATGCATCGTCATGGATGCTTGCCATGCGCGGCATTGCCGAGCGCGTACACGTGGATGATGCCATTGGCGAGTACATCGTCCGACTGGTTGAGCAGACGCGTTGTGACAGTCAGGTGGCGTCCGGCGCGTCCATGCGCGGCGCGCTGGCGTTGTTGCGCTGCGCACGTGTTGCCGCTGCAGCGAATGGCCGCGATTACGTGCTGCCTGACGATGTTATGGAGCATGTCGTCGCCGTACTTGCGCATCGTCTGGCACTCACCGATGAAGCGGCATGCGCCGAAATACGTCAGGAGGATGTTGTGCGACGCATCAGCGAACAGGTTCCGGTACCGTCAATGGGCGGGGAAAGGACCCTGCCATGACAGCGCGATCCCATTGGCTTCGTCGTCCTGCGTTGACACCGGCATTGGCACGCTCACCGTTCGCCGCCGTCAAATCCTTTGCCGGCGTGCTGGCGGCGCGAGCACGCTCTTTGATTCCATCGGTTTCGCAACATCGTGCCAAAAGCATGTGCCTGCGACGTCTGCCCGGCATCACCCCATCAGGCAGACTTGCCGGATTGTTCGGCATGGTTCTGATTCCGGCTTTCGCCCTGTTGGGTTGGCATGAACTGCTGGTGTTCGCAGTCGTAGTACTGAGCGTGCTGGGTGCGGCACTCATACTCCCCACACCGTGCAGCAGTATCACCGCAGCACTGAGCGTCGACGCCCTGCATGTGGTTCAGGGGCATGATGTCGGCATTCAGATGATTCTGCATACCCCGGTTTCCGTAATGCTTCCCTCCGCTATGGTTCTGCATATCGACGGCACCCCGCACCATATTCCCGTTCCTCCACTCCACGCCGGGCAGGAGCATCGGATCGGCCTAAGTCTGAACGCTCCGCCACGCTCACGGATCGCCATCGAATCATTGTCGATACAGCAGGCAGGACCGTTCGCCCTCACTTGCCATGAGCAACGGCTCTGTACAGGACCAACCGTCCACATTCATCCGAGAACCGTCTCCCTGCCATATTCGCTGACAGGGCGTTTCCAGGATCTTGACGGCGACGACCTGCCCGGTATTGCGGATGATGGGATTTCCTTTCAGGGGTTACGCCCCTATGTTCCAGGGGATGACATGCGTGGCGTGCATTGGCTGAGCACGGCAAAAACAGGTGTTCCGATGATTCGTCAATATGATCGCACCCGTTGTTCAACGACCCGGCTGTGCTTCGATTCGAATGCCTCGGATTATTCGGACAGGGAGGAATTCGAACTGGCCGTATCCGTGGTCGCGTCGATCGGAGCGCATTGTCTGAGCCGGCATGATCGCCTATACGTCGATGCCGTTTCAGGTCGGATCGGCATTCAACGCGTGGCGGATCTGCTCGACCTGTGCAGCGGCTTCACCCCGCAGACCAACCGGACCGCCCAGCCATGCGACACCGCTTCCCCACCACAGCACGGCATCTCGATGTACTGCCATGTGATCGGCTCCCGTCATGACGCCCATACGCTGCGATCGCGGATCAAGGGGCGTTACCCACAAGCCACTCGCATCGTCATAGTGGCGAGCGCCGATGCCGAACCATCCATCGCTCCCCACGCGGACGAGACGATACTTACCGTTGGCTCGCTCGATCAGCTTGCCCAGCTGTGGAAGGCGGTGAGCCGCTATGGGCGCATGGCATGACACGCCAACACGTCATTCGTCGACCGCATCATCCGCATCGACTGGCACGCCAACATCGCCCGCCACAGCGAAGGCATTGGTCATGGCGGCACACGCACTCCCATCCAGGGCAGTCCGGCGGGACGTCCCCGAATGGGCTCGCACACGCCCCGTCACCGTCTCCATCCAGTCGGCGCGGCAGTCCGCGACGGCAGCGTCATGCCCTGTTCCCCCACGCGCCTTGGCGTCCGAAACAGCGGATTCGCGCGGGTTTGCGTCCGTCACCGTCAATCTGGCGTGCGTGTTCGCACTCACCGTGTTGGCATGCGGCAATCTTGTCGGAGCATACGACCATCCAACCGCATGGGCAATCAGCGTGCTGACGGCAACGGCATGCGGATGCCTGCCGGCGATCTGTTCATCCGTATTCCGGCGTGCCAGCCGATCGAAGCCCGTCATCCGGTGGATGGCGACGCTGCCGTTCATGATGCTCTGTCAGTTTCTTATCGGGCCGGCGCTCGTTTTCCCCGGCGTGACCGGTGATACGGCAGCGTTTGCCGTCGGCACGATCACCCAACGATGGAATCAATTGCTTGCCTCCTACAAGTTTCTGATCTCCGCTACACCACCGGTCGGCACGGATGCCATGTCGTTGCCGGCGGTATGGACGATGGCGCTCTGGTGTGCGCTGGCCGCCTCCAGCGCCGCCCTGAGCCGCATCGCCGGATTCGGCGTTGCACCCGCAATCCCCATTCTCGTCACCTTCGCCCTGTCTGCCCTGTTGGGCACCAAAGACGGCTGGCATGCCGGCCTGTTGGGAGCCGCCGCCATCGCCGTGCTTCTCCCCTGGACCGCCGCGCGATGCGGATGGCGCCGTCCGCGACGCTGGCTGGCGTCGCTGTTGGTGCTGACACTGGCGCTTGGCGCCGGCTTGGGCTCATGCAGGCTCATGCCACATCATCGATTCGTACTGCGCGACCATTACGAGCCGCCGCTCATCATGAGGGACACCACCAGTCCGCTTGCCGGCATGCGCACATTTGTCAAGGAGCATCGTAACGATACGATTCTCACCGCATACGATCTACCTGCCGCCACTCCGGTGCGTATGGCTGTCATGACCTGTTTCGACGGCAATGTGTGGAATGTCGCCGGGTGCGCCGACGAGCGCGGGACCGCCACCTACCGTGTTATGGGATCGGGCGCTTCCGACACCGCCAAGTCCGACACCGCCAAGTACGACGCAACGGCATATAGCGCCGAAACCGGTACGGCCAGCGGCAACGGCACAACCGTCACCTTCGCCATAGGCAAAGGGCTTTCCGGCCATAGCTGGCTGCCTGTCGCCGGCACGCCAAGCGGCATAACCATGCAGGGCCATGCGGATCGGCGCAATCTGTTCTACAGTGCAGAAACCAACGCGGCCATATATCCGACCGGCATGGAGGAGGGCATGGTCTACACCGTCGGCACCATGCTTCGCCCCATTCCGAAGAATACGGATATCGCAGCAGCAGTGGGCGCCGAAGCCACCGTATCGTCGGCCGACAGTGTTCCTCGTGAAATAGGCGCGTTGGCTTCGGGCATCGCCGGCGGGCAGACCACCGGAGGGGCGATGGCCCTGGCATTGTCTACATGGTTGCATTCCGAGGGATGGTTCTCGCATGGCTTGCAAGGCGAGCATCCCTCGATGGCCGGGCATGGCAGTCATCGTTTGCTCTCGATGCTGCAGGGAAGCGGCATGGTGGGCGATGGCGAACAATATGCCTCCCTGATGGCGTTGATGGCTCGGGAACTCGGTTTGTCCAGTCGCGTAGTCCTTGGCGTTATTCCCAAGGATGGCAACGGCATGCTGTCGTCAACGCGCGCGAAGCAGATCGACGGCCATACGGTGACCGAATTCACGGGCAATGATATTGAAGCGTGGGTGGAGATCGAGCTTGAACGGTTCGGGTGGGTGCCGTTCTTTCCCACTCCGAAGGAGACGAAGACCCCTGACGAGTCGCAGGATCTTACTCCTACGAGCGTTGAATCCCCTTTGGTGCGGTCATCGCCTTCGCTTGCCGACCCGCTCCGTGAGGAACGCGATCCTCCAGACCAGGCGCAGCAAGGGGAACGGAATACCTCGGCATCGGAAAAGCCTCGGGCGTGGCATGCGTTTCTTCGTATTGCTGGCGTTGTGGCGCTGTGTCTCGGCCCTGTATGGCTGGTAGGGACCGCGGCGGGATCGGCGTGGCTCTATAACGCATTTCGAGTGCGACGTGCCCGGAGCATACCTATTCCACGACTGTGCATGGCGGCGGGATGGCGGATGCTGGTCGAGCACCTTCGCCATACCGATCTGGCTGACGTTCCCCTCAACCGTACTCGGCGTATGCAGGCGTCAATCATCGAACGGCAATGCCCCGCCATCGCCGGTATGGTTCGTCAGCTGGCCGATGCCGCCGATGCCGCGGCATTCGCGGATGCGCAGGCGACTGCGACCGATGCCGTGGCGTATTGGCGGCAGCTCGATCAGGTTCGTTCCGCGGCATCGGCATCACTGACCCCTGCACACCGTTGGCTGGCCCTGACCACGCCTCTGCCTTTGCGGCCTCAGCGGTTTGCACGGTCGGTTGCGCAACGGCTTCGACCAGCTGCCCAATCACGCATCGTGCAAGCTCAACGGCGGGGGTTCCGAACGCGCCGGCAAGCAAACGCAACGGAACACACCGACAGACACCGACAGACGCCAACAAACACCAACAAACGAACGGCATCAGCGGACACGGCATGCATCCCTGATCGCGCATTCTCGATAACGCCCTGAACTACGCGAATGGCCCGGAACCGTTCTACCGGTTCCGGGCCATTCGTTCTAGGCGTTGCGGTTTGTCATGCAAACCGACCGCTGTTCAGCGGATCAGACGGTCTCTCCGCCGAAGTCGGCGGTGCCGCCTTCGTCGTTGAGGAAGTCATCCGGGTTGAAGTCCTCGCCGAGCTTCAGATCGCCGAAGTCGATGTGGGAGAAGTCCACATCGGCCATATCGCCGTCGCCGAAGTCGACGCCTTCGCCCATATCGCCACCAAGCCCGAAGTTCGGGTAGATGGTGTCGCGGATGGCCTTGTCGGGCTCCACCGTGGCATTGCGGTAACGGGCGAGGCCGGTACCTGCCGGGATGAGCTTACCGATGATGACGTTCTCCTTGAGGCCCTTGAGGTCATCGACCTTCTCATTCAAGGCGGCGTCGGTGAGCACGCGGGTGGTCTCCTGGAAGGAGGCGGCGGACAGCCACGAATCGGTGGCCAGCGAAGCCTTGGTGATGCCCATGAGCTCCGGACGGCCGGAAGCCGGCTTCTTGTCTGCCTTCACGGCGGCCTTGTTGACCTCGCGGAAGCGCTGCTGGTCGACGAGCTCGCCCGGCAGCAGATCGGTTTCGCCAGAGTCGACCACGGTGATGCGGCGGCTCATCTGGTGCACGATGACCTCGATATGCTTGTCGTGGATATCCACGCCCTGGGAGCGGTACACGTTGTGCACTTCCTCCACGATGTTCATCTGTGCGGCGCGCTTGCCGATGATGCGCAGGATCTTCTTCGGGTCGACGGAGCCCTCGATCAGCTGGGTACCGGTCTCGACATGCTCGCCGTCCTGCACCAGCGCCTTGACGCGGCGGGAGACGGAGTAGACGATCGGCTTGATCGCACCGTCTTCGGTCGGGGCTCCGGAATCGGAATCCGGGGTCAGGATGATCTGACGACCACGGTCAGTGTCCGTAATCTTGATCGTGCCCGCGAATTCGGTGATCGGGGACTCGCCCTTCGGCGTACGGGCTTCGAAAAGCTCGGTGACACGCGGAAGACCCTGGGTGATATCGGAAGCGGAGGCGACGCCACCGGAGTGGAAGGAACGCAGCGTCAGCTGGGTACCAGGCTCGCCGATGGACTGTGCGGCCACGATACCAACGGTCTCGCCGACGTCGACGAGCTTGTTGGTGGCCATGGACCAGCCATAGCACTTGGCGCACACGCCACGCTTGGATTCGCAGGACAGCACGGAACGGCACTTGACGTATTCCACGCCGTGGGCCACGAGGTCGTCGAGCACGTCCATGGACAGGGCGTCGTTGCGCTTGTACAGCACGGTCTTGCCGTCGGCCGGGTCGATGACGTCGGCTGCGAGCAGACGGGAGTACGGGCCACCGTCGGCGTTCTTGACGAGCACGAGTTCGCCGTTGGCGTTGCGCTCGGCGACCTGCACGTCGATGCCGGCCTTGGTGCCGCAGTCCTCTTCGCGCACGATCACGTCCTGGGAGACATCCACCAGACGACGGGTCAGGTAACCGGATTCTGCGGTACGCAGTGCGGTATCGGCCAGACCCTTACGTGCACCGTGCTGGGAGATGAAGTACTCCAGCACGGACAGGCCGTCACGGTAGTTGGACTTCACCGGTCGAGGAATGATCTCGCCCTTCGGGTTAGCCACGAGGCCTCGCATGCCTGCGATCTGGTTGATCTGCATCATGTTTCCTCGTGCACCGGACTGCACGATGATGGCCAGGTTGTTCTTGGAATCGAAGTGTTCCTCAACCGCCTCGGAGACCTCGCTGGTGCACTTGGTCCACAGGTCGACCAGTTCCTGACGACGCTCCTCTTCGGTGAGCATACCGATTTCGTAGTTCTCGTTAACCTTGTCGGCTTCGCCTTCGTACTTTTCGATGTACTCGTCCAGTTCCGGCGGCTGGATAACGTCGGAGAACGCGAAGGACACGCCGGACCACGGTGCGCGGGTGAAGCCCAGATCCTTCAGGGCGTCCAGCGTCACGGCCACCTGAGCGGTGGAGTAACGGGTCGCGATGTCGTCGACGATCTTGCTCAGACGCTTCTTCGGCGCCTGCTCGTTGACGAACGGGTAGTCGACCGGCAAGGTGCCGTTGAACAGGATACGGCCGTAGGAGGTGGCGAACAGGACGGAGCCGTCATGGAAACGCTCCTCCTTGACCACGTCCGGGCTGCCCGGTTCCGGATCGACGACCTTGACCTCGCCCGGCTCCCAGTCCTTCGGCAGCACGAAGTCCTGCGGAAGGCGGATGAGCACCTTGGCCTGCATGTCGATCTCGTGCTTGTCGAGCGCCATTTCGGCCTCTTCCAGCGAGGAGAACACGCGGCCCTGGCCCTTGGCACCGTCGATGACGGTGGTCAGGTAGTACAGACCGAGGATCATGTCCTGGCTCGGCATGGTCACGGTGTGGCCGTCTGCCGGCTTCAGGATGTTGTCGGAAGCCATCATCAGCGAGCGGGCCTCAGCCTGGGCTTCGGCGCTCAGCGGCAGGTGGACTGCCATCTGATCACCGTCGAAGTCGGCGTTGAAGGCGGCGCAGGCCAGCGGCGGCAGGTGGATGGCCTTGCCTTCCACCAGGATCGGCTCGAATGCCTGAATACCCAGACGGTGCAGCGTAGGTGCACGGTTGAGCAGCACGGGGTGCTCGGAGATGACCTCCTCGAGCACGCCCCACACTTCGGCGTCGCCGCGGTCCACAAGACGCTTGGCGGACTTCATGTTCTGCGCATAGTTCAGGTCCACGAGGCGCTTGATGACGAACGGCTTGAACAGCTCGAGGGCCATCGGCTTCGGCAGACCGCACTGGTGCATGCGCAGGGACGGGCCGACCACGATCACGGAACGGCCAGAGTAATCCACACGCTTACCGAGCAGGTTCTGACGGAAACGGCCCTGCTTGCCCTTGAGCATGTCGCTCAGGGACTTGAGCGGACGGTTCGAAGCGCCGGTGACCGGACGGCCACGACGGCCGTTGTCGAACAGGGAGTCGACGGCTTCCTGGAGCATGCGCTTCTCGTTGTTGAGCATGATCTCCGGGGCGCCGAGCTCGATGAGGCGCTTCAGACGGTTGTTACGGTTGATCACACGACGGTAGAGGTCGTTGAGGTCGGAGGTGGCGAAACGGCCACCGTCGAGCTGCACCATCGGGCGCAGGTCCGGCGGGATGACCGGGATCACGTCGAGCACCATGGCCTCCGGCTTGTTGCCGGTGGTCAGGAAGGCGTTGACGACCTTGAGACGCTTGAGCGCCTTGGTCTTCTTCTGCTCGGAGGCGTCCTTGATTTCCTCACGCAGCTGGGCCGCGATGGCTTCGAGGTCGAGGGACTGCAGACGCTTCTTCACGGCTTCCGCACCCATGCAACCGTCGAAGTAGTCCTCGTAGCGGTCCTGCATTTCGCGCCACAGATCCACGTCGTCGACGATGTCGCCGGGCTTGAGCTTCTTGAACTTGTCGAACACGGCGTTCAGACGGGCGATCTGCTCGTCGTAGCGCTGGCGGATGGCCGCCATATCGCGTTCGGCGGAGTTGCGCAGCTTGGTCCTTGCCGGGCCCTTGGCTTCGCCGATGGCTTCGAGTTCGGCCAGGTCGGATTCGACCTTCTTGGCACGATCCTCGATGTCGTTGTTGCGGCGCTTCTCGAGGTTGGCGATTTCGTGATCGAACTCGTCCTGCAGGTCGGGCAGATCCTGATGGCGCTGCTCCTCGTTCACGTCGGTGACCATGTAGGAGGCGAAGTAAATGACCTTCTCCAGATCCTTCGGGGTCACGTTGAGCATGTAGCCCAAGCGGGACGGCACACCCTTGAAGAACCAGATGTGGGTCACCGGGGCGGCAAGCTCGATATGGCCCATGCGCTCACGGCGCACACGGCTCTTGGTGACTTCGACGCCGCATCGTTCGCACACGATGCCCTTGAAGCGCACGCGCTTGTACTTGCCGCAGGCGCACTCCCAGTCGCGGGTCGGTCCGAAGATCTGCTCACCGAACAGGCCGTCCTTCTCGGGCTTGAGCGTACGGTAGTTGATGGTCTCCGGCTTCTTGACTTCGCCATAGCTCCAACCGCGAATGTCGTCGGCGGTGGCCAGGCCAATCTTCAGTTTGTCAAATGCGTTGACGTCCAGCACGTAATATCCTGTCTGTTGAAAATCGTCTTGTTCCTAGCACAGCTGTGCGGGAGTGCCCGTTCAGCGGTATTCCGGTTCGTCAGCGACCTGGTCGGCCTTCGCGGCGGCGTCCGGGCGGGCGCCGATGTTGAAGCCGAGATCGTTGGAGGAGGAAACAGGATCGTCGTCCTCGTCCTTCATGTCGATGGCCACGCCTTCGGCGTTGAGCACTTCGACGTTCAGCGACAGGGACTGCATTTCCTTAAGCAGCACCTTGAAGGATTCCGGAATGCCTGCCGGCGGCAGGTTGTCGCCCTTCACGATGGCGCCGTAGACACGCACGCGGCCGTCGACGTCATCGGACTTGGTGGTCATCATCTCGTGCAGCGTGTAGGCGGCACCGTAGGCCTCGAGGGCCCACACTTCCATCTCGCCGAAGCGCTGGCCACCGAACTGCGCCTTACCGCCCAGCGGCTGCTGGGTGATCATGGAGTACGGGCCGGTGGAACGTGCGTGGATCTTGTCGTCGACCAGGTGGTGCAGCTTCAGCATGTACATGTAGCCGACGGAGATCGGACGGGAGAACGGCTCGCCGGTGCGGCCGTCATACAGGGTGGCCTTGCCGTCGGGGCCGACCAGACGGTCGCCGTCGCGGTTCGGCAGCGTGGTGGACAGCAGGCCCTTCAGGACCTCAGGCTTGACACCGTCGAACACCGGGGTGGCGACCGGGGTGTTCGGCTCGGCCTTCTCGGCACCGGACGGAATCAGCTTCTTCCACTCGGCTTCCAGATTCGGATCCAAAGAGATGTCCCAACCGGAGTGAGCAATCCAGCCAAGGTGCAGTTCGAGCACCTGGCCAAGGTTCATTCGGGAAGGCACACCCAGCGGGTTCAGCATGATGTCGACCGGAGTACCGTCAGCCAGGAACGGCATGTCCTCTTCCGGCAGGATGCGGGAGATGCAGCCCTTGTTGCCGTGGCGGCCGGAGAGCTTGTCGCCCACCGTGATCTTACGGTGCTGGGCGATGTAGACGCGGATCATCTGGTTGACGCCGTTGGGCAGCTCGTCGCCGTCCTCCTCGGCATCCTCGCGGGTGATCTCCTTGATGCCGATGACGGTACCGGTCTCGCCGTGGGGCACGCGCAGCGAGGTGTCGCGCACTTCGCGGCTCTTCTCACCGAAGATGGCGCGCAGCAGGCGCTCTTCCGGGGTGAGCTCGGTCTCGCCCTTCGGGGTGACCTTGCCGACCAGGATGTCGCCGGCTTCGACCTCGGCGCCGATGCGGATGATGCCGCGCTCGTCGAGGTTGGCCACCGCATCCTCGCCGACGTTCGGCAGGTCTCGGGTGATCTCTTCGGCGCCCAGCTTGGTTTCGCGGGCGTCGATCTCGTACTCCTCGATGTGGATGGAGCTCAGGGTGTCGTCCTGCACGAGGCGCTGGGAGATGATCACAGCATCCTCGTAGTTGTAGCCGTTCCACGGCATGAAGGCGATGAGCAGGTTCTTGCCCAGTGCCATCTCGCCCTTCTGGGTTGCCGGACCATCGGCCAGCACGGTGCCGGCTTCCACGCGTTCGCCGTCGTGGATGAGCGGGACCTGGTTGTAGCAGGTGGTCTGGTTGGAGCGCTGGAACTTGGCCAGCTTGTAGGAGCTGGTGGTGCCGTCGTCGTTCATCACGCGGATCAGGTCGGCGGACACGTAGGTAACCACACCGTCCTTCTCGGACTTGATGACGTCGCCGGAGTCGTTGGCGGCGCGCCATTCGGAGCCGGTGCCCACCAGCGGGCGCTCGGATTCGATCAGCGGCACGGCCTGACGCTGCATGTTGGTACCCATCAGTGCTCGGTGGCCCTCATCATGCTCCAGGAACGGGATCAGGGAGGCGCCCAGCGAGGTCATCTGACGCGGGGAAACGTCCATGTAGTCGACCTGGCTGACGGGCACATCGACCGCTTCTTCCTCGCCGACTCGGGCAAGGGCGTCGCTGTGGACGAAGTTGTTGTTCTCGTCGAGCTCCTGGTTGGCCTGGGCGATCACGTGGTCGAGATCGCGGTCGGCGGTCATGTACTCGACCTCGTCGGTCACGTGGCCGTTGACGACCTTGCGGTACGGGGTCTCGATGAAGCCGAACGGGTTGACGCGGCCGAAGGTTGCCAGCGAACCGATCAGACCAATGTTCGGGCCTTCAGGGGATTCGATCGGGCACATACGGCCGAAGTGGGACGGGTGCACGTCTCGCACTTCCATGGAGGCGCGGTCGCGGGACAGGCCGCCGGGGCCCAGAGCGGACAGACGACGCTTGTTGGTCACGCCAGCCAGCGGGTTGTTCTGGTCCATGAACTGGGACAGCTGGGAGGTTCCGAAGAACTCCTTGATGGTGGCGTTCACCGGACGGATGTTGATCAGGGACTGCGGGGTGATGGCCTCGGGATCCTGGGTGGTCATACGTTCGCGGACCACACGCTCCATACGGCTCAGACCGGTGCGCAGCTGGTTCTGGATCAGCTCGCCGACCTGGCGGATACGACGGTTGCCGAAGTGGTCGATATCGTCGACGTCCACGCGCAGATCCACATCCTGGCCGTCACGCTTGCCCGGGAACTTGGTGTCGCCGGCATGCAGGGTGACCAGGTACTTGATGGTGGAGATGATGTCTTCGCGAGACAGGCTGCGATCGTTGACATCCTTTTCCAGACCAAGCTTGCGGTTGATCTTGTAACGGCCAACGCGGGCCAGATCGTAACGCTTGGTGTTGAAGTAGAAGGAATCCAGCAGGTTGCGGCCAGCTTCCGGCGTCGGGGTGTCGGCCGGGCGGATCTTGCGGTACAGATCGGTCAGAGCCTCGTCCTGGGTCTGCACGGTCTCCTTGGCAAGCGCGTCCATAACCAGCGGGTAATCCCTGAACGCATCGGCGATCTCATCCTTGGTCATGCCGATGGCCATGAGGAACACGATGGCGGACTGCTTGCGCTTGCGGTCCACGCGCACCTGCGGCTGGTCCTTCTTGTCGATTTCGAACTCAAGCCATGCGCCACGGCTCGGGATGATCTTCGCGCCGAAGACTTCCTTGTCGGAAGTGCGATCCTGGCTGCGGTCGAAGTACACGCCCGGGGAACGCACGAGCTGGGACACGATCACTCGCTCGGTACCACCGATGATGAAGGTGCCGTGCGGGGTCTGCAGCGGGAAATCGCCCATGAACACGGTCTGGGACTTGATTTCGCCGGTTTCGCCGTTTTCGAATTCCGCGTTGACGTACAGCGGTGCGGAGTAGGTGTAGTCCTTCTCCTTGCATTCCTGCACGGTGTGGCGCGGTTCTTCGAAGTACGGGTCGGAGAAGGTCAGGCTCATGGTCTGGGCGAAGTTCTCGATCGGGGAAATCTCGTTGAAAACCTCGTCAAGGCCGGAGACGTGCGGCGTGGTGATGGTGCCGTTCTTCTCGTCCTCTTCCACGCGCTTCTTCCAGCGGTCGGCACCGATCAGCCAATCGAAGCTGTCGGTCTGCACGCCCAGCAGGTAGGGCACATCGATCGGCTCCTTGATGGAGCCGAAGTTCACGCGGTCCGACGCCTTGTGCAGGTCGATGTCATGCTGGTCGGCGCGCGCAATATTGGTATTGGTGTTCGTCTTAGCTGTAGTCGTAGCCAATGGACGTTCCTTATCGCTCGCTCATTCGTATCGATACTTAAATTCCCGGGGAACGCCGGCATGGCCACCATATGCCTATGCGGGCGTTTCATCGTTGTGCGGTATGCCCGCAATATGACATACCTTACGCAAAATCTTAAGGATAGTCCACGGTATGGACGCAACGGCACGCGCCGGCTGATGGTGTGATTGTATTGTTATTTCACTTCGATGGTGACCGGATCACTGATGACTGTCGCATCGTTCTTCAACGTAAGCTGCCCCACATACGTGCCCTTGTCAATCTTGGGCAGGTCCTTGTCGTCCGCACACTGCTGCCCCGTACGGTTGGTGTTCCATGTGACGGTGCGAATCTTCCTGTCGCCTTTGGCCATGAGGAGCAGATCGCTTTCGGCCGGGCAGGAGTCGGAACGCCAGATGGTGTCGCTGCCCGAGGTGATGGTGAGCACCACCGATGAATCCGATACGTCGATCAGGCAGGATTTGCTGCCGTCATGCGTAATCGTCTCCGTCCATTCAAGAGCACCGCCAACAGCGACTTCGGATGCTTTCGCGGACAACTGCATGTGCACATTCGAAGAGTCGCAGTTCTTGATGCCGGTGGAGCGATGCGGCTGCGGCGTGGCTTGACGGCTGATGTCCACATGGCTTGCGGCGCGGGCGTCCATGTTCTGCCCCACCTCGCTGATGCCACGGCCGATGCTGTACACGCAGAATACGACCAGCGCAACAATCAACACCAATGCGGCACCGACGACGATGCGACGACGACGATACACCGCCTGCTGCTGCTTGCTGACTTTGCGCTTACGATTCCTGACCTGTGCCATAACGTCCCCCAGTCTACCTACTGAGGCAGGCGTAACGAGCCGTCGGGAAGCATCTCGACAAGACCGTCATCATCCAACGAGGCAATGCACGCGTCAAGCTGGATACGGTCCTTCCATAGCCGTTCCGCCTGCTCGCGTTCCAATACCGAGCCCGCCGGCAATTCGCGCAACGCGTTGAGTACCAGCCCACGCACCTGGCGATCCGTACCCTGGAACCGTTGGCGCGGCCGGGTACGCCGCTCCCCCAAGCCTGGCCTGCCATTACGCAGGAACACGCATTGCCCGGCGATCGGGCACCGATCGCACAGCGGCGCCTTGGCGGTGCATACCGTCGCGCCGAGTTCCATCACCGACTGGTTCCAGGTCACGGATGCGCGGTCGTTCTCCGGAAGCAGACGGCGCGCCGTCTCACGCTCCACAGGACTTGCCGCACCGCCGAAGGATTCCTCGCCGCGGAATACGCGCGAGATCACACGGCGGATATTGGTATCGATCACGGCGATGCGCTCGCCGAAGGCGAAGCTCATCACCGCGCTGGCGGTGTAATCGCCCACACCCGGCAACGCCAGCAGCTCATCATAGGTGTGCGGCAGCTGGTTGTCGTATTGCTCGGCCACGGTGCGCGCGCATTCCTGCAAGCGCAAGGCACGGCGCGGGTAGCCCAGGCGCCCCCAAGCAGTGATGACCTCGGCCTTGGGCGCCCCGGCGAGGGCACTGGCGTCGGGCCAGCGTTCCATCCATGCCGTCCAATATGGCACGACTCGGCTCATCTGTGTCTGTTGGCTCATCACTTCGGAAACAAGGACGCCCCAGTCGCTGGCACGGCCGAAGCGCCACGGCAGGTCACGGGCGGCAGTCTCCCACCATGCGGCCAAGCGCAATGCGATATCGGCCGCGTTAGGGTTCTTGGTGTCGTTCATCATTCCTATTCTTAGCATTCATGACTAACGAAGCAGCAAATCCCGAAGATCAAGTCGAGAAGATGTTCGAATACGGGTATCGCAAGTCCAATTACGGCCCGGACGAGCTGGTGACCGACGCGCACGGCAACCCGATTTCCGTGGTGGACGCCATGCTGAGCGCGAAGGATGCGGCCAAGGCGGAAACCTCCACGCCGCACCTGTGCTACTACTCTCCGCGCATTCCTGGCAACACGGGCTCCGCGATCCGCCTGTGCGCCGTAACCGGCACGATCCTGCACCTGGTGGAACCGTTGGGCTTCAATCTGCGCGACACCAAGCTGCGCCGCGCGGGGCTTGACTACCACGACATGGCTCATGTGGTGCTGCACCCGAATTTCGAGGATCTGGTGGAATCGATGCCCGATTCGCGCATCATCGCCTTCACCGCGCACGCCACCAAGTTGTACACCGACATCGAGTACAAGCCGACCGACATTCTGCTGTTCGGCCCGGAACCAGGCAATATTCCCGATCCGATGGATATTATGGCCGGCCCGCATGTGGCTGAGCAGGTGCGCCTGCCGATGCGCCCGAGCCTGCGCAGCTTGAACCTTACCAACTGTGCTTCCATCGCCATCTACGAAGCCTGGCGCCAAATGGGCTTCAAGGGCGGGGCGTGACTCAGAAGCCCGGTGGGCTTCTGAGTAGCCCCGCCGAGCGAGACCCGATAGGGTCGAGCGAGGAAACATGACAGCCCGGCCGCAAGGCCGGTCAATAATTGCAAACGGAGCGTGACGCAGAAGCCCAGTGGATTCCTTATGCTCCACAATAATCGCGGTGAAAGCAATGCAAACGCTGCTTTCACCGCGATTATTGTTTTCACCATTGCCTCACATTCTCAAGATTCCGTTTTGCCTGGTCGGATGGTCGCGGCGCGTGCGATCCGATGGAGCTCTTCCTCCCAGCGCCCCACGGCCTTGGGACGACGCCCGGGCCGGGCCGCGTCCAGGCACAGCATGACGGCCAGGCCGTCCGGCCGGGGCGCGAGCAGCGCGACCGTCAGACACGAGCCGTTGCGCGCCTCCCAGCGGCGGGTGAACGGGCCCTCCCCGCACGGCTCGCGCGAGACCGAGCGCGCGGGCCCGTTATCCCCCTCCCAGCGCTCCAGCCACTCGTCCCACGCCTCCCCGCCGTCCGCCTCCGCGTCCCACTCCGCCTCGGCCAGGTACAGGGACGCCACGGGATCCCCGCCCCGTCCCGCCCGCTCGAAGGCGAGCAGCACCTCGCCCGCGGCCGACGTGCGCTCCGCGAACCCCTCTCCCGGCCCGGGCATGACCACCTCGCCCCCGTCGCACAGTCCCGCGCTCCGCGCAACCGGCACGCGGGGCGCGGGCCTCCGGCCGTGCGTTCTCTTCCACTCGTCGATGGCCGCGTACGCGTCCAGCACCGCCTGTCCGAGCTCCCGGGCGGACGCGCCGGCAGGCACGGTGCCCCGCCACACCTCGTCGCCCACCAGATCACTGGTACGCGGCGGATACGCGCACA
>OBLF01001489.1_pt1 | contig 18846 bp, 15 predicted proteins | sample 1519231 | NCBI WGS metagenome assembly OBLF01 (sample SAMEA2602895, study PRJEB22501) | metagenome | reverse complement strand
GAGTCGAACTGCTCTTTAGAGAATGAAAATCTCTCGTCCTAACCGATAGACGAATCGGCCGCCTTGTTAGCGAGCTAAAGGCTCATTCCTTTAGTTGCGAGTGCAAAAGTACGGCATTTATTATTACCGACAAAATTTATGAGGGTGTTTTTTTGTGTTTGGGGGAGAATTTTATGAAAAATCATTCGAAATGTGTGATCAGGAAAACAGTTCGTGCAGTATTTCGGGTGATTTTAGTGTGGGAAAGTCAGGAATATGTATGGAATAGTATTCGGTTATGGCTTGCAAAATGCGTGTTCTCTGGGTGCGGGTAAAGGGTATGCGCGATGCGGTGGTGAATTTCAGACGCATTATGAGGGGCAGATGCCGTGCTTCGTGCGGTTCTATTGCGTGGGGAGTGGCGGGGCGGAAGGGGGTGAAGCATCCGTTTTCCATGTCAAAGTAACTTGTTTCGCTGCAGTTCTCAATGTTTGGCTCGAGTCCGAGGTATGTTGACAGGTGGACGAGGAATACTATGTGGAAGTTGGCGCAGTTTCCTTTTTCATTGTCCAACCATTGTAGCGAGGTGAAGATGAAATTGAAAATATTTCTGTCGGGCATGGGTGCTCGCAGACTTGCCGACAAGAATTCGGCAAGAAACATGGTTATTGCCATTTTTGCCGGCGAGAAGGGTATGTCGGAGTAAATGTTTGCAGGCTGAACGGCTTTTATGCGTGTGAGTTTCGATGTGCCGTGTTCGTTCCATTCTATGTTCAGAATCGCCATTGGAGAAAAGAGCACGTTTTTCACCGAGGCTTTCCGCGTTTTGGGTATGCGCACAAGGAAACCTCTGCGCCCTCCCTGCTCAGTGTAGGCATCTACTATGAGTGTCGAGTCGCTGTATTTTATTGTGCGGAGAACTATTGCCTTTGAATTTACCAGCATAACGCTTGATTTGCTTGTGCAAAGGTATTCAATTTATATATTATATATAATGCGTGTTTTTCGCAATGATTTGCCGCTTCAGGAAAGGACTGTTTTTACGGCTTTGTAAGTTGCTGAAAATCAGAAGTTGTTTTTGGCGAAAAATACAAGGCACTTATTTTAAAATAAGTGCCTTGTATTTTAAAATATATGGCTTGTATTTTTTACGAGATGCCTTATGCTTTTTTTTGAAGGTGCGAAACGGGGTGTTTTTGCAGGATTGATGAAGCCGTTTTTGCCTTTCGGAAATTTTTTTCAAGGACTATTTTATTACCTTGTAATATTTCTTGGCGTTGGCGCGCGATGTGTAGTTGAAATGCCACCATTCGGAGCGCAGTGTGTGAAACCCGGCTTCCGTCATTACTCTTCGCAGCAGTCTGCGATTGTTCATGGCTTTGCGCGTGAGCTTCCCGGACCTTACGAGTTCCTCTTCTTTGTCAATGTGGGCTGTTGCCGTCATGTTGTCAATCTTTGTGCCCATCGTTATGCTGTCTCCGTTTTCATCGGCAATAGTTATGTCAACTGCCATGCCGTAGTTGTGCAGCCCGCCGCCGTGTGCGGGGTTGCTTACATAGATTTCCTTTTTCGTTCCCGCCACGGTGTTCCACATTGTTTGCTGAACCGACATGGGGCGCGCGGCATCGTAAACTTTCAATGTCAGCTTGGGGTTTATGCGGCGCAGTATCTGCTGTGCACGTTTCAGGGCTTGTGCTGCCTTGGGATGCAGATATGCCGTGTGGAGGTCGGTGTATAAAATTCTGCCTGTGAAATTGTCGGCGCGGGTGTACATCAGACTTACGAGAATGGTTGAATCCGTGTCGCAGATTTTGGTCATGCCCTGACGCTCAATGGACTGTTCGGTTTTTGTGGGTGCAGTTTTTTTTGTGCGCGTGCCTTGTGCATATGCCGCCGATGCTGTGAGCAGCACGGCAAATGCCGCATGAAGAGCGCGGAGTTTGAATGCGGTAATTATATGTCTGTTTCTTTTCATCGGCTAAAGTCTATCAGCTCTCCGTTGGGGAGTACGGTGCGTGCGGTAATGCCAAGTTTCACGTCGGGATTGGCGTTGGAGTAGAACATGACCGTTGCCCTTCCGTTTTCGTCGGTCAGCACATCGGGGTTCCAGTAAAGCGTGCGGCGCATATCGGACGGGTCGGGCAAATCGCGCTTTCTGTAATCGGGCAGCACAAAGTCGGGGTCGCTGCTATAGCCAAAGAATCTTACTACTTTGGTTTTGCTCTTTTCTTTCATCATGCTTTTGTTGCCGTTGCCGTACAGGAGAATGGCAGTAACCCTGTCGGTGGACGAACCGAAGCCCGGAAGAACGTGTTTCATCTTTTCCTGGTCTGTTATGATGTATATGCGGCTCACTTCGCTGGCAAAAATCGTGAGATTGTCCATGTGGTCGTTTGTGCTTTGCTCTGTGTTGTGTTTGAAAACCACTGCGGGGCGGTTGCGATAGGTGAACCGGTAGTTTGTTCCGGCTATTGCGGCTTCCTCGGTGGTATAGTCAAAGTTTTTGTTCATGTCCTTGAGCAAATCCCAAAGCAAAGGGTCGTCCTCGCCCTGGTCGCAATATTTCATGGATTCGAGGTCCACGTTGTAACAAATATCGGCGTTTCGTTTTGCAAAGTCTTCGCCGCCGTTCCATTTGTCCTGTCCCACTTTGCTATTGCGTGTTTTTCCTTTCACAACGGCTTCGCCGAGCTGTATGTCGCCCTTAGCCACCGTGTCCTGCCATGTGAAAATTTCGCTTTGCGCCAATGTGGGTTTATGAGTATAGGAAGAGAGGTTGAATTCTTGGATGTCGAACATTTTTGGAGCGGGAGCGAAATTCCTGTCAAGGAAAATGCGCATGGTTTTCGGCTTGCCGTTTTCATAAGTATAGAAACGTCCCACGCCTTCGCCGTAGTAAGCGGGCGGCATAAGGGCAAAGCCTCCGACCGAATCGGTTTTGCACTCTCCTGTAATCCTTTTGCCCGGGAAATAAATGTCAACTTTCAGTCCCGCACCGGGCATGGGCAGCCGCTTTCCCTTGTTTGCCAGCAAATATCCCGTCAGCAGTTGTCCCTGTTCCGAAGGTTGAATGAGTTTGAACGGTTTCCTGCCTGTCATTTCTGCAAAATCGTATCGCCGCCAGCCTTGTACGAGTAATAGGAGGTCGAGCCATTTGGCATGAGTCTCATCGTCGGACTCGAAGTAGTATTCCGGATGGGCAATGTAGCCTTTCAGATCGGACGACAACAGAAGGTCTTCGGCTATACCGCAGTCTTTCCCGTTAAGTTCGCTGTTTCGGTCGTGCACTGCAAGGGAAAAATATGCGTTGCAAGGGTTGCCGTGTCTGTCGGAAAGCTTCATGTCGAGAACTATCGGGGAAAAGGGTTTGTAAACTTCCTCGTTTTGCCTGACTTCAAGGCTTACGGGGTAATCAGGTCTGCGCCAAACCAAACGCTCCCATAGTATGTCGCCGGCGGAATTGAAAAGAGTTATTTGATTTATGCCATAGTGCAAACGGATGTCGCTTGTTTCCCATTGCGTTTGCCCGTTGAGAGCCACGCTGTCTATTGCGCACAACGCGCCCCGGCATGTAATGCTGATTCCGACGTATTTGCCGTTAAGGTCATCGGTTGGTGTGATGCTAAGACTTGTTTTCCCGTCTTTTTGCTGCAATGTGACGGAAATTCCTGACTTTCTCGCCGCAGGAAGATTGAACTCGTGGTTTTTTCCGTCTATTTCCACAACGGCTTTAACGGAGTTTTTCCAATACGGAAGGGTTATTTCGCCCATTCCCTCGTGTTGTGTCTTGGACGTTCCTATTTCTTTTTCTCCGTCAAGCAACTTGCACGTGGCGAAGTTTATAGGATTCCCGTCCTTGTCGGTTATGCGGTACGCAATGTTTTGCGGCGTATCGCTCTGAACCAATGCGCCGCCTTCGGGATAGAACTCCGCGTAAACAACGTTTCTTTTCGCCGAATCTCCGCGCAATGTGTTGGGTTCTTTACGAAGCATGGGCAGTTGGTCTTCGCCTTTTGGGGAAAAGATGAACGGGTTGGCATAATTTCCGGTTGTGCTGTTTGACTGGTAAACGGGTATCACGCGCGAGAAACAGTAATCGCCGTCCCAATTAAGCATTGCGCGGGTGAAAGCACGGATTTCGTAAAATCCGCCGTGTATAAGATTTGACAAAGATATGCTTCCCGATGCCTGTCCTTCCGATATTTCGTAGCTCTTACGTTCTATTGTGTTGCCGTGATCATCGAGAAGTTCCACATATAATACCTTGCTCAAATCGGTATATTTCAAAGACGACGCGCGAACTACGTAAGCTTTGAAATAAATCGTCTCGTCAATGAAATAAGAGTTATTGTCGAGGTGCAGATAAACCTTTTCTTGTGTGCAACGACTGTCGTAGAGGGCAATCTCTTTGAAAAGTTTCATAAAACTTCCGTTGCCCGTTGAATTTTGTGCGTGGCATATCACAGCAAAAGCAATAAGCGAAATAATAATGCCGATGCGTTTCATGGAATCTTTGTTTTTATGTCCGACCTGTGGGTTTTATTTTTTTACATGTGCGGTTTTATGCCGAGCCTGAGGCTTAAAGTATTTTTTGTTTCAGAAGTTCTTTTGCGGTAGTGTCGAGTTCTTCGTACCATTTCCCGCCAAAAGCTCTCACAAGCGGGTCTTTGAGGAATTCATATACCCTTATTCCGTTTTTCTTTCCGAGTTTGCGGGCGCAGGAACAGATATCCCAGCGATTATAATTGAGAGCTTTCGTGCCGTTACTGAGTTCCGTAATCCTTATCGGGTAGAGTGCACAGGATATAGGCTTTATGAAATGAATCTTTCCCTCTGCGTTGGCTCTTTCAAGGGCACAGAGACAGCAGCCATCGCTTCCCATACAGGTAAAGACGCAGTTTTTGCCTTTTATGATGCTTGTAACCATGTCGCCGTCCCTGTCTTTGTAGGCTACACCCTGTTTGTGTATGAGGTTAAGCGCGGCGTGGCTCAATTTGTCCTTTACCATAGGCACGGCATCCTCTATTTCTTTTATTTCTTCGGCGGTTACGGGTGCGCCTGCATCTCCTTCTATGCAGCACACGCCTTTGCATACGCTCAAGTCGCAGCAAAAGTATTCGGTTATGCATTCCGAGGAAACTATGGTGTCTCCTATTTCAATCATTGTGCTGTATTGTTCGTTGTTCATGCCGTTTGTTTACCAGTTTATAGGAGTTTTGCCTTGTTTTGTCAGGTAGTCGTTCGCAAGGGTAAAGTGATGATTTCCGAAAAAACCCCTGTAAGCCGACAGAGGAGAGGGATGCGCCGATTGGAGTACGAGATTTTTTTCACGATCTATGAGTGCGCCTTTTCTTTGTGCGTATGCTCCCCAAAGCATATATACAATTCCGCTGCGTTTTGTGGCAAGTGCGCGGATTGCTGCGTCGGTAAATTCTTCCCAACCCTTGTTTTGGTGCGAACCTGCCTGATGTGCCCTCACCGTCAAGGTGGCATTCAGCAGCAGCACGCCTTGTTCCACCCACCGTGTCAGGTCTCCGTTTGCCGGGGTCGGTTTTCCTGTGTCGGCTTGTACTTCTTTGAATATGTTTTCGAGCGAAGGCGGAAATCTCACTCCCTCTGCCACCGAAAAACAAAGCCCGTTAGCCTGCCCGGGTTCGTGATAAGGGTCCTGACCTATGATTACAACCTTGACATCATTGAAAGGACAATGATTGAATGCGTTGAAAATAAGATTTCCCGGGGGATAGCAAATGCCGCTTGCGTATTCCTTGCGCACAAATTCCACGAGATTTGCGAAATATGGCTTTTCGAATTCATCGGCAATGGCTTCTTTCCAACTGTTTTCTATTTTTACGTTCATGGGTGTCGTTATATGGGAAATTTATACTGTGGGCAACTGCGAGCCGTTTATTTTGCGGTAAAGGTCGAGCGAGAAAACGTCGGTCATTCCAGATATGAAGTCTATCACCGCCATTACTTTTTCGTAGAGAGTGGTTGCGTTCAACTGGTATTGCGATGAAATGCGGCTCAAAAGCAGTTTGCTGTAAGCGTTGTCGGGAGTGAGTGTGGCGTGGAGCACGAGTTCCAGAAGCGTATATATAATATGGTATCCCGCAAGCTCAATGTCGAGCACATCGCGACTGCGATAGATTTTTTCCACAGCCACTTGGCTGCTGTGCTTATAGGCTTGGGCAATGTGAGGCTTGATGTTGTCTATGAGGCTTCCCTTGAAAGTGCCCGAAAGTATGGCTTCTTCGTTTTCAATAAAGACGTTCACGCATTCGTGTTCCAACAAATTTATGGCGCGTGAGCGATAATAGACTATTTTTTCGTTCTTGTCGGTAACATATGGGTATGCCTTCTTTATATGTTCGCGTTCGCATTCGTCAAAATAGCCCAAGAGCAAATCGCGTGTTTCTTCGAATGTGAGCAAACGCAGTTTGTAGGCATCTTCTATGTCCATTATTTCGTAGCAAATGTCATCGGCAGCCTCAACAAGGTAAGCCAGCGGATGACGCGAGTATTTCACCAGTCCGTCATGGTTTTCAATGCAGATGAGTCCGAGTTCGTCGGCAATTTTTACGAAAGCGTCGCGCTCGGATTCGAAGAAACCGAATTTTTGTTTGGTGGCGAGCGACGAAGAAAACGGATATTTTATGATAGAAGCCAGAGTGGGATAAGTCATTACGAATCCGCCGCGCCGGCGTCCGTTGAACTGGTGGGTGAGTATGCGAAAAGCGTTGGCGTTGCCGTCAAAGCGCGTGATGTCGTTCCATTGTGCGCTGCTGAGTTGCTCACCGGTTTTGGGGTCGCGGTAATCGCGCAATTTGCGTCCGCTTTCGCTTTCCGAGAAAAAGCTTGCAATGGCTCTTTCGCCCGCATGTCCGAACGGGGGATTGCCCATGTCGTGGGCAAGACAGGCTGCCGAAACAATTGCTCCGAGCGACACGGCAAAATCTTCGCCGAGATTTTCGTGGCGTTTTATGATTTCGTGCCCACAGTCCAAACCTAACGACCGCCCCACGCTCGACACTTCGAGACTATGGGTTAATCTGTTGTGCACAAACACGCTTCCCGGGAGCGGAAACACTTGTGTTTTGTTTTGCATGCGGCGGAAAGGCGCGGAAAATATCAGTCGGTCGAAATCGCGTTGGAATTGCGTGCGGTCTTCCTTGACTGTGTCGTATTTTTCTTCAAGTCCGTAGCGTTTGTTGGTGGTTAGTTGCTTCCAATTCATCATTGCCATGGTCGGAACATCTGTTTTGCTATATTCGACACAAAGTTACGCATTTTCCACCAAAAACACGACGATTGCGGGGTGCAACCCCCGAAAGCTGCAATGCGTTAAGGTTCAGTCTGTTACGAATTTTTGGACGAGTTTTGTAAGTTGTTGTTTTTCAGAGGTTTGAAATCGCAAAAAATATAAGGCACATATTTTAAAATAAGTGCCTTGTATTTTAAAATACATGGCTTGTATTTTTCACGACAAGCCATGTGTTTTTTCGAGTGTCGGCAAACGGGACTTTTATTTCGCCTTGTCGGCGATGCCGGAACATAAAAAAACGCTGCAAAATCGTATATGTTTTGCAGCGTTTTGTATGGGTCGTTTATGACGTGAGATTATTTCAGTTGCAATTTCTTTTTCTCAACCAAAGCGTCTATTACGGCAACGGCGGTGATGTTCACAATGTCGCGCACGGAGCAATCGGCATCGGTGAAGTGTATGGGTTTGTTCAAGCCCATCTGTATCGGACCTATGACTTCGGTGTCCGGGTTAATGGCTTTCACCATGTGGTATGTGCAGTTAGCCGCATTGAGACACTGGAATACGAGTGTGTTGACATCTTTTCCCTTGAGGCTGTTGAAAGGATATTTCTTGTCGCGCAGTTCACGGTCGAAAGCATAGGAAATCTGCATTTCGCCGTCAACGGCAAGAGTGGGATAGTTTTTGTGAAGTATGTCGACCGCCTCGTGCATGTGGCGCGGACCGGATTCTTTGTCGCTGCCGAAATTGGAATAGGAAACCATGGCAATAACCGGCTGGCGATTGAAGAACCTTGCCGTGTGGGCACTGAGAAGTGCGAGATCCACAAGAGTGTCTGTGTCGGGATGAGGATTAATCATAGTGTCGACAAGGAACAGAGTGCCGCGTTTCGAATTTATGAGGTGCATGGTTCCGAAATGCTTGAATTGCGGATTTATGCCGATAACTTCCTTGGCAATGTTTTTCACATCGTCTTTCTTGTTGGTGAGACTTGTTATCAGGGCATCGGCATCTCCCATGTCCACCATCATCATTCCGAAGTAATTACGATTGTAAAGTTTGTCGTTAACTTCCTCGAGAGTGCAACCGTTTCTTTGTTCGCGCTCGTAAAGTTTGGCAGCATACTGCTCGCGAAGCTTGCTGTGTTTCTCGTCGCGCAAATCCATGATTTCTATGTCCTGAATGTTCAGGTCGAGAGCCTTTGCCTTTTCCGTGATTTCCTTTGTGTTTCCAAGGAGAATGGGTTTGCAGATTCCTTCCTTTAATGCCTGGACAGCGGCACGGATTATGCGGCTGTGGGTGCCGTTTGTAAACACCACGCGCTGCGGGTCGCGACGTGCGGTTTCGTACAAGGAACGTGTGAACTTGCTTTCCTGACCCATCAATTCCTTCAGGCGCATTCTGTAAGCCTTCCAATCGGTGATTGGTTTACGAGCCACGCCGCTTTCCATGGCTGCTTTTGCCACCGCCATTGAGACTTCTGTTATTAATCTCGGGTCTACGGGTTTGGGAATGAAGTAATCGGGACCGAAAGTGAAGTTGTTTACGGCATATTCGCGGTTCACGATGTCGGGCACGGGACGTTTTGCAAGGTCTGCCAGGGCGTGAACTGCGGCAATCTTCATTTCCTCGTTAATGGCTGTGGACGCTGTGTCGAGCGCACCGCGAAAGAGATAGGGGAAACAAAGCACGTTGTTTATCTGATTGGGATAGTCGCTTCGTCCGGTGGATATGAGACAGTCGGGACGAGCTTCCTTGGCATCTTCGTAGGAAATCTCGGGCACGGGATTGGCAAGCGCAAAGATTATGGGCTTTTCCGCCATGGTCTTGACCATTTCCTTTGAAAGAATGTTGCCTTTTGAAAGTCCGAGGAACACGTCTGCGCCTTTTATGGCTTCTTCGAGAGTGTGCACATCGGTTCGTGTGGTGGCGAAGAGTTTTTTCTGTTCCGTGAGATTGGGACGGTCGGCTGTTATAACGCCGTGGCTGTCGAGCATAACGATGTTTTCGCGTTTTGCTCCCAGGCTTACGTATAATTTGGTGCAGGAAATGGCTGCCGCACCTGCGCCGCTAACCACGATTTTTACGTCTTCGATTTTTTTGCCCGCCACTTCGAGAGCGTTTACAAGTCCGGCGGAGGAAATGATAGCCGTGCCGTGCTGGTCGTCGTGCATTACGGGGATGTCAAGTTCCTCTTTGAGTCTGCGTTCTATCTCGAAACATTCGGGGGCTTTGATGTCCTCAAGGTTTATTCCGCCGAAAGTGGGAGCTATAGCCTTGACGGCTTCAATGAATTTCTCGGGGTCTTTTTCGTTTACTTCAATGTCGAAAGCATCTACGCCGCCGTAGATTTTGAAAAGCAGTCCTTTGCCTTCCATTACCGGTTTGCCGGCTACGGCTCCTATATCGCCGAGACCGAGAACGGCTGTGCCGTTGGATATGACGGCTACAAGGTTACCTTTGTTTGTATATTTATATGCGTCGTTGGGTTCTTTCTGGATTTCCAGGCATGGTTCTGCCACGCCGGGGGAGTATGCCAGCGACAAATCGTATTGTGTGCGGTAGGGCTTGGTGGGAACAACTTCAATTTTCCCCGGTTTGCCCTTGGAATGGTATTCCAGTGCTGCTTCTTTAGTAACCTTGATCATTGTCTTCTTTTGTTTTTATTATTCTTCTGTATGATACATTACAAAATTACTGCTTTTTGAGAAAAGCTTTTTTTCGCGGAATGTTTTATTTTGCCTGATTTTCGGGGAATGCGGAAAATATGCCAACTGTTTTTATCAAAAGGTGGAAATATAGAAAGTCGTTGTAAGGTTTACTTGTCTTTTTGAAAGCGTCAGACGGTGTTTTTGCAACGGCATTCGGGAGCTTTGGAGACACAAGCGGCATGTGTGTAAAATCCGTCGGCTCGGCGAAAACGATGCACGGTTTGCGGGGATGTGTACATTCCGTTTCGGATGATTTTTTGCGCGCGCATCTGTGTGGAAAAACCGAATTTTTGCGGTTTTGTAAGTTGTTGAAAATCAGATGCCGTTTTTCGCGAAAAATACAAGGCACATATTTTGAAATAAGTGCCTTGTATTTTAAAATATATGGCTTGTATTTTTTACAAGATGCCTTATGTGTTTTTGCTCTTTCCGAAAGGGTGAAAAAACAACGGAAAATACCTTCAAAAATATGGCTGTGTTTTTCGCGGAATGGGATAAGAACGGAGCAATGTGTCGTGTGCCGGAATGCAAGTGCGTCGAGCGAATGGCGGAGCGGCATGCCGCCGGGTAATAATAAAACAACCGGGCGTAAATGTTTGTTAATACGCCCGGTTGTTCGCTATTGTTTCTAATTGTGTTTATTCTTTGCTGTCGTCTTTGTTGGCATCGCGCAGCTGATTAACGTCTATCCGGTTGTTGTTTACCGAAGGTTTGCGCTCCGTTGCGGTGGTTGCGGCGGTTTTTGAGGACCCGGATTTGCCGCCGTGTTTATGCGATTTGCCACGTTCTTCGCCGTAACCGTAACCATAGCCGTAACCGTAACCATAGCCATATCCGTAACCGTAGCCGTACTTGCTGCGAACGCTGCCATTTATTATTATGGCAAGATTGCGGAACTTCTTGGTCTTGTACATCTTGTCAATTTCGGCAAGGAAGCGTTTGTCTTCAACGCCAATGCGGATGACGTAGATTGTGAGCTCGGTTACACGGTTTATGATACCTGCATCGGCAACGGAGATGGCAGGCGTTGTGTCGTATATCACGTAGTCGTAGCGCGACTTAAGCTCGTCTGTAAGTTCTTCGAGCCTCGGGCTCATGAGCAATTCCGTTGGGTTGGGCGGTGTAAGTCCTGCCGGGAGGAAATCGACGTTCTTGCCCACACCGTCGCGCTTTATGAGCGAATCAAGGTTGCAGGTGTCATCGTTGAGATAGGTTGTGAGTCCGTCGTTGCCGCTTATGATCTTTGACTGGGTGCGTTTGCGTATGTCGCCGTCAACGAGAATAACTTTCTTACCCGATATGCCGAGAATAAGGGCAAGGTTGCGCGAAACGAATGACTTTCCGCTGCCCGGCGTGGAGGATGTAATCATCATAACCTTTGAACGCTTCTTCATGAAGTTGAGGTTGTAACGCAACATTCTCAATGCCTCGCTCACGGCGTTATAGTTCATGCCGCCGTGCGAGCGGTCAATGAATTTATTGTTCTCGTCATCTTCTTTCCACAAAGGTATGTCGCCGAGAATGGGAGCGGAACAGCCGTCTTCGACTTCTTTGCGGTAGCGCACTTTTGTATCAAGCTGCATGATTAACCAGAAAATGGCGGCGGGGATAGCCAGACCTATGGCCAGACCTATGAGAAGAATCATTCCGCTCTTGGGATAAATTGGCGAAGCATAGCCGTAGGGAGTTTCTATGATTTTTACGTTTGCTTCGGTAACGGCGAGCTGAAGTGCCACTTCCTCTCTCTTGTTCAGCAAATAAACGTAAATGTCTTCCTTAATCTTTCTCTGACGCTCAATGTCGCTTGCCGACTTCTGTTTCTGCGGCACGGAAGATATGCTGGAGGTTATGCTGTTCTTTACGGAGTTTGCCTGACGCAACTTGACGTTTACGGTGTTTATGTAGTTCTCCACGGTTTTGGTAATAACCGAATGGGTGGATTTCAAACGCTCCAAGGCATCGCGCACAACGGGTGAGGCGGAGCCGGCATTGCTTGAAAGACGATTGTAGTTCATTACAAGTTCGTTATACTGGCTTATGCCGCTTTCAAGACCCGAATTGTCAATGTCGCCGATAGAAGGAATTACTTCGTAGTTGCCGTCGTTTTGCTGGCGAAGATAGTCGCGCAGGAAAAGACCTACGTTCTTCTCGCTCTCAAGCTTCATGACCTGCTGATTAGCCTGGTTGCTTTGGTCAAGATATATGGAAGCGTTTTTATCAAAGTCTATAACGTCGTTGGTTTGTTTGAACGAAGCCATGCGATTTTCCGTACTGTTCAAATCATTTCCTATAAGCATGATTCTTTGAGTGAGGAATTTGTCGGCATTCATGGATTGTATGTTTTTGTTTTCTACAATGTCGTTTTTATAAGCCTCGAGTAATGTAGCCAATATGTCGTCTGCGCGCTTTACATTAGTGTCGTGGCACGAAACAAATATGAGATTGCTCGACTTGTCTTTGACTTGCGCGTTTATGCACCCCGTAAATCTCATGGCAGCCTGCTCTTTGCTTATGCGACCTACATTTATGGTGTGTTTCATGTATCTTGCAAACGTGCTTTTGTTCTTTTCCACGAGAATTGCCCCGAACGGCGTTTCCATTGCCTTGCCGAAAGTTGCGGTTTGGTCAAAGTCAGAAAGATTTCCGTTGGTTTTCAGATTGTGTATGCGGAAACTCTGGTCCGATTCAATGTCTATGTCGAAGTTAAGGTTCTGCGAAAACGGTTTGAAGAACGTTATCTTCACAGGGCTTTCCTTGTAAAGAGAATACTTTCGCAGTCCCAAGTCCGTGGTGTAGTCTACATCGAGGTTAAGGTTCTGCGCCACCTTGCGCATAAGCCTGTGCGACTTCAATATAAACGCTTCGTCATTCAATTCACCGTTTGCATTGATGCCGTTGAGCACCATTGCCGCCGATGCATTGCGCGAGTTGCTGTTGTCGTCGTTGTTCTTTACGGCAATGGTTGACGAACGCTCATAAACACGAGGCTGCTTTGCCTGATAAAGGTATGCCAGAAGCACGCAAACCGTTGCGGAAAGCAAAAACCACTTCCAATTCGCCGCGAAAACGTGCAGCGATTTCATTACTATGGGTAGAAAGTCGTTTTGCTTGTCGTCTTCCGGAGATATATACGAGTTGGTTTGTTGCGGATTCAGGTTTTCCATGTGCCGTTAATTATTTCGTTAATGCTATGATGAGAGAAGCTATCGACGTACCCAGACCAAGCAGTGTGCCTGTGAGACCAAGGTAGAGATAACCCGAACTTCCCTTAACTTTCACCGACTTGTTCGACTCGACGTAAATGATGTCGTTCTGGTGCATATAGTAAGCCGGAGAATTGAATACGCTTTCCGGTTGCGTAAGGTCCACTTTGAACGTCTGGCGTTTGCCGTCTTCTTCACGAATCACGAGAACTTTTTTGCGGATAGCCGAACTGTTCAAATCGCCTGCGCGACCAATTGCCTCGAGAAGCGTAAGGCGTTCGCCCGTATAGCTTTGTGTGCCCGGATTCTTGACATCGCCCAAAACCGTTACCTTGAAACTCATGATTTTAGTGGTAACTTTCGCATCTTTTATGAGTCCCTCGCTAATCATTCTGTTCTGCAACTGCTCCGAAAGCTTGTTAACCGTAAGCCCCGCAGCCTTCACACGACCGAAAATGGGAAAGTCGATGTAGCCGTCCTTTGAAACCACGAAATAAGTGTAGCTGCTGCTTGCGCTGTTAGTCATTCCCGTTTGCAGACCAATCATCTTAAGGTTTATGAAAGGCTTCATGAGCTCCTCGTCCTGAGAACTTATGTAAATAGCCAGTTGGTCGTCGGGCTGGATGTTGAGTGTGTAATTGTTTTCCAGGTCTGCGCCGTTTTTGTAAAGTTCGTCCGCGCCCTGCAAATAGATCATCGATTTGTTCGAACCGCACGAACTGCCCAATACCATTATTAACAGTAAAGAAGCGAGCAATGTGAATTTATGCATTTCAGTAAAGGTTTTGTATTCTTAGTGGAAAAATGTTTTATCATTTTGAATCTTTGGGTGCAAAGGTAATTATTTTATTAATAGTCATGGCAAAACAAACCGCCTTTTTGCACAAGAAAACCGCCATGTGCCATGCAGCGGCAGTCTTGCCCGTTTGTATGACCTTTGCAAATTACAAAATAACCCATATATATAATATGTATATTCCCGTGCGGCACAATCCTAACCGCCGACCGTTCTCCTGTAAAAAACAAGGAGAAACGCATGGCAAAATCCGGCTCGGAAAACACAGGTAACGCGACAAATTTTAGCGGCTGTCCGCCGTGCAAAAAACACACATGGCTTATCGTAAAAAATACAAGCCATGTATTTTAAAATACAAGGCACTTATTTTAAAATATGTGCCTTATATTTTTGACGAAAAACGACATCTGATTTTCAATAACTTACAAAACCCACAAAAAGAGGGGTGATTTCGTGGAGTTTAATGCCTTTCGACAAGCGCATTGCAACCTTGCCACGGACATGTGTCGCAGGGGCTTCGTAATGTCCGGTTTTGTTCTGCGACTTGTATATTTCCTTTGCAGCAAGATACCATTGTTTTGAAATATTTTAAGATATAAAAGTTTTAACCTTGCTCCAATAACTTTGGATCTGTTAGAAAATCCAAAAGTCCAACGGTTAGAACTCCAAACTCATCTTCTTTTCGATGGATATCATTGCCTACGATGACAATTTTTCTAAAATGGTCGTTGATAGCCAACAGAGAGCGGCGTTCTTGTATCTCTTTTTCTTGTGTAGGCATGTGGAAAGCTGATTGTATATACACTCTGTATGGCGGACGGTTTACTACAAAATCCACTTCTAATTGTTTTCTGACAAACTTACCATTGTTGTCTTTGCCCCCAAGTTCCACCATACCTACATCAACATTGTAACTCCGACATCGAAGTTCATTGTAAATGATGTTCTCCATGATGTGTGTTTCTTCTTGTTGACGATAATTAAGAATGGCAGCTCGAATACCGATGTCTGCAAAGTAATATTTGGTTTCCGTGCCAATATATTTTCTGCCTTTAACGTCATATCTTAATGCTTCTTCTATGAGAAAAGAATCTTTCAGATATTCAATGTATTGTTTTATTGTATCTCTTTTTATGGCAACACTTTGTGATGATTGAAAAGTGTTGGCAATTCGGGTAGGATTAGTGGAAGAACCAATATTGGAAGCGAGTATGCGAACAAGTTCTTTCATACCTTCGGGATTGCGTAAATGATTGCGTTCAATCACATCGCACAGATAAGTAGTTTCATACAGTCTGCGCAAATAATCAACCTTCTTTTCCTCTGTTTCCAACAAGGCAACTTGTGGAAGTCCTCCGAACGTGTAATAATCTAACCAAGCCTTGCGAATATCACCACCTACACCTTTGAAATATTCGTCAAAGGTTAGAGGTCGAACACGTATTTCATCTCCTCTTCCACGGAATTCTGTAACGACATCACTTGACAAAAAACGAGAATTAGAGCCTGAAACGTACACGTCAACGTTTTTCATGTGTGTCAAACTAAGAATGATTTCTACAAAATCTTCTACCAATTGAACTTCGTCCAATACAATATAATAATTGACATCATCAACAATTTTTGAATCTATATAGTTGAGCAGAACATCAGGCTTTCTCAAATGTCTGTTACGGAAATCATCAAGTTGTATCTCAATGATGTGGTCTTCTTTTATCCCGTGATTTTGCAACCATTTGTGCCAGATGTTAAACAAGAGGAAAGATTTTCCACAGCGTCTGACACCTGTTATAATTTTAACAAGTCCGTTCCCGCGTCCTGCGATAAGTTCGTTTAGATATTTACTACGTTCAAAAATCATATATAGTACATTTTTTGATACTGGTATCATATTTTGCACTGTAAAAGTAGTAAAATCCTCGAAAAATAACATCTGAATACGAAAAACAATTTTTGGAAAGCTTAAAAATGGCTTGGAATTTTGCAAGAACAATGCGAAAAAACGGTTATAGCAGTATGTTTGTTTCCAATATTATAAAAAAACAAAACTGCGATTATATGATATGCTGGTATGATTCAACCGCTTGTGTTTACTTCAAAAGAGTTTGCAAACAAGGGCTTAATGTGTAATTCAGTTCTTTTTTCTATGTGCGAAGGATGTCTTGTAATTTGGGAAAACTGTCAGATTTTAGAATATTTGCTAGCTTGGGAAAAGTGCAGCTACATAAAACTCCTGTGCGTGCCGCAGAGTTTTCGGAATGTCCGGTTTTGTTCTGCGACTTGTATATTTTCTTTGCAGCAAGATACCATTGTTTTGAAATTTATACTAAATTTGCAGTGATTCTCACAGGCTTGTGGAGCAAGAACTCTTGCGGAAGAGTCCGCAAACAGGAGCGAAATGCACGCGAGACATTTTCCACGCCGATGCGAAGGATGAAAATCCGATGCAGGCAGGGTAGGGGATAAAAGAGAATCACTTATATATATATAAAGCGTCTGTCAATGCGCTTGTTCTTGGCAACTTGAAACTTCGCAACTTTCAAAGGAACAGCCGGGCAATGCAGCAACAGATGCTCATGGGATGTTTTTATAGAAATTCCCGCCGACTTGGCGTGTACGCAATATGCAAATATGCGCACACACATGCCGATTCGTATGTGGGTAAACTGTATAAACGCATCGGCGTGGGCTTCGTGTTGCTCGTTCTACTGTTCCGGGTAATGCGAAGACCTCAAGTTGTGGAGCGAGTTATGATACGATTCTCCACGCTTTTTGTATGAGTAAAATTCCAACATAATTTATTAATGCCGGCAAGGGAGAATACCCGGCACTAAAAGGAAAATAGTATGCTAAAAGCAATCTTTGGCTTTTTGCCGGAGATGCTTTTGTAAAAACATATTAGGAAATCAACCTTTCTTTTACTATGATTTTTTTTGCAGTCCGACATATGGTTGATGCCGGACTGCAATTTTGTTAAATAAGGTCGGATTTTGGAATGTGTTTGCGGGGCTTTTGTTCGTGAGACCGGGGTGTTGTGTGCGTCCGAACGGTTGGGTATGAAAATGGCAGGCATATATATAATGTATGGTGCGGTGTTTGGAGTACGATTTCCCGTCATATTTTATATGTTTTGCCTACATGCAAAAACACACATGGCTTATCGTAAAAAATACAAGCCATATATTTTAAAATACAAGGCACTTGTTTCAAAATATATGCCTTATATTTTTCGCGAAAAACGATATCTGATTTTCAGTAATTTATGAAGCCCGTAAAAATACCTTCTGTAGTGTGGCGTTTTGCGGCACTCGGTAAGGCAAAAGGAGTACTGTTGTGCTGATGGTTTTATGCTCTCGTTTTTGGTGGGCAGATCGGCGGATTTAGGCAGGTATATATAATTAGTGAATCTGATAAACTAATAGACAAGCGGCTTAATTCATGGGCAGATGCCCGGCATGGTGTTCGGTTTGCGGTACTTGCGCTTTTTCTCATTCGTCGGAATGCAACCTGCCCGAGGAATCTGTGTGAAAATATTTTGTTATGTTTACTTTCGCGCCCATGCCGTTGTGTTTTACGACATATCTGACATTGGGCTTCAACCTTATGTGGGGAGGGTGATAGCGTAGATTTCGCGAGAAAAAGGACGATTCGATTACTTTAAACTTTTCCGGTATTTTTTTTCTTAATGATAAAGTGTCTACTTCATGATATGGCTTTTTTTCTCGCAAAAAGAAATCGTATTCAAAAGCTCCTTTGACAGTGTCCAAGGATTCAATGGAGAAATGCAACATGTCATTAATGTAGAAAGCCTGTTCCTCCTCGTCGAAAACGAAATCGTGATTATCGCAGGAGTAAATCAAAAACAAGCAAATTATAATGCCTATATGTTTCATCTTTTGTAGGTCTGTTTTTCGTGAACGTCTGCAATGCCGTCAAGCACAACGGTTTTGTCGTTAAGTTCACAGATTTTGTTTACATGCTTGTTGCCGTTAATATCGACAAGAACAAGTGAGTCATTTCGTATGAAAAATGTAAATCTGTATATTGTGTCGGCTTGGGAATGGAGAACCGCGCTGCTGTCTTTGAGAAATTCTATGTTAGGATAGTTAACCTGCTCTTTTCCCACCAGCTCCCATTCCCCGTACAGCATATCTTCCGATACAATTATATTATGCTTTTTCTGCGGAGCGCAGGCGGGTAATGTAAACAGGGTAATCAATATATAAATGTATATATTCCCCCGCGACGATAGCCTTGTCGAGTTGTGAATAGCCATATTTGTTATTAAATAATACTGTTGCGTTGCGCTGCAAAGGTATCATAATATTCTTCGCAATAGGATTCGGAGAAGCTTTTTCTTCAAAAGTTTTAAGAAAATGCGGTTGTCGAGAAAAACAAAAAGCTCGTGCAAAAACCGGCAAAGGACGCGGAATTTTGTAAAATTCTTCGTGAATCGAGTAAAAGGAGGTAAAATATTTTTGTTGGTGTAAGTAGTTGTGCTAAAGGGCAGAAGGTAGTGTTTTGTGGTGGTAGTGCTGAAAAAAGTTCAAAAAAAGTTGTTGAAATATTTGGTAGTTTGGTAAAGTCGCCGTACTTTTGCACTCGCTTTCGGGAACGAAACCCCGGGGCGCGAGTTCAAAGAGAGAATTACATAAACGAAGAAGACAGGAAGATAAGATACAGCGTTTGCTTTTTGCGTTAATAAACGTGAGAGGTGAAAAGTTCAAGAAAAGTCAACTCCTTGAGGATCGTTTTCAGGAACGGTTCTTTAACAATACAGGAACGATAGATTGCCGGATTGGATTCAGTATAGAAAGATAAAAGATCAGATATACAACGGAGAGTTTGATCCTGGCTCAGGATGAACGCTAGCTACAGGCTTAACACATGCAA
>OBLF01001462.1_pt1 | contig 19210 bp, 15 predicted proteins | sample 1519231 | NCBI WGS metagenome assembly OBLF01 (sample SAMEA2602895, study PRJEB22501) | metagenome | reverse complement strand
CAGGCTTTTTTTGATGCGTTACCCCAATAAAAAATCACAGTTACCTCCACAAACAGCAACTGTGATTGGATAGCGCATGAAATCGCCCAGACGAGTTACCGTTTTTTATAACTCGACCGGGAAAAGGCATAAATCAGCACAATAGGACAAAATCACCCGAACGATGATGTTGTACTGTTCTTTCTGTAAGAACGATACAATACTATTGAGGTGATGTTATAACCACCCGTCACCCCCCTGCCGCAAAGGCGCTGAAGGGCAAAAAGGTGAATACCATAGCCAGCGTCAAAAGGGCACTGACAAGGCGTGTTCGTTTTGAGAATCGTTGTTTCATGGGGTGCTCATTTCTGTTTGCAAAGTGTTCCCCTCAGATTTTGCGGGGCGAAACCATGTTTTTGACCCTGCGGGGGTCAGCCGGTCTGCGCGGTAGAGGGCAGAATGGTCATTCTGCCGTCCACGGCGGCGTCCACCATCTCGTGCTCCCGGAAATACTCCATCAGGATATCCTGACAGGAGGTTGCCACGCTGCGAGGCTTCTGCAGCTTGCAGATGGTTTCGTAGGAGATGTTGAAAAAGCTCTCGATGTTTTTGAAGTGGTAGTTCTGCAGCCCCACGGTGAACAGGGCATCGTCGCCGATCTCCTTGCCCACCTCCTTGCCGCAGTAGGTAAAGTAATCAAAGTCGCCCTTGGCGCGGTCGTAGCGCAGCCGCAGGGTGGAGGGCAGCTGGTAGAACTCGGTGTGGCCGGTGTAGGCCTCCTCCCGCAGCATGTAGTGGAGCATCTGGCGCAGCTGCCGGCCTGTCACCTTGAACATAAACACGCCGTCGTCGTAGGGGAAACCCTCGATGAGGTCGCCGTAGGTGACAATGGGGCCCAGCTTTTCGGCCCGGATGCTGCCGGAGCCGATGAGCATAATATCGATGCCAAGGCTGCGGGTGAAGATGTCCGCAAACAGGTTGCCCAGCTCGGTCTCCCGGGTGCGCTCCGGGTGGGTCAGCTCCCGGCGGAAGCGCGCCACGATGTGGCTGTACTTTTCGTCCACCTGACTGGTGAAACGGTGCAACACCTGCTCCATGGCGGGGTTGCGGGGGCAGGTCTCGGCGGTGATGGGCACCGTGTGCCATGTGTAGGAATCGATGCAGTTGTTGTCCGTGTCCACAATGATGTCAAAGCGCCCGATCTGGTCGGTGCCGGTGCCCGCCTGCGCAATGACCACGCCGTTTTCCTCCACCGCGTGCTCTGGCAGGGTGTGGCTGTGCCCGCCGATGATCAGGTCCACCCCCCAGGCCGGGTCCAGCTGGCGGGCCAGGTGCTTGTCCTCCTCAAAGCCGATGTGGGTCAGCAGCACGGTAAAATCGATGTCGATGCTGTTGTGGGCGTTGCAGATCTTGCCCACCTCGGCGGCAGCGGCGGCGGTGTCCACAAAGGACCCCACCAGCGATTCGGACTTGGTCTGGTTGATGACGTCCTGGGTGATGATGCCGATGAAGAGGATGTTCATCCCGTCCACCCGCAGGATCTTGTAGGGGGTAAACAGCCGGGTGGGGGTGTTTTTGATGTAGAGGTTGGCGTTGATGATGGGAAAGCGCGCGCATTTTTCGATGAACAGCAGGTGTGCGATGCCGTAATCCACCTCGTGGTTGCCGATGGTAACCACGTCCGGGGCAAGGGCGTTCATGATCTCGATGGTGGAAAGCCCCTTGTATTCGGAATCAATGACCGAGCCCCGGAACATATCACCTGCAATGGCGTAGATGGTGTTGGGCTCCTCTGCCCTCACCTTTTCGATGTAGCCGGACAGCATGGAAACGCCGCCCACCAGTTTTTCGTCCACCTGCTCTGCCAGAAAGTCTCCGTGCAGATCATTGGAGTGGAGGATGGTGATCTTTTTGGTGTGTTTCATGGTGCATTCCTCCCGGTGTGGGTCGGCGGCGGTGGTCACCCCATGGCCTCCTGCCGCGCAAAATAGACGGTGTTGACAAGGCTCAGGTAGCTCTCCTGGCCCTCCAGATAGCACTTGAGGGCAAGGGTGTCCTCGTCCTCCAGGGTGACGGCGTAGCGGCCGCCGTGGGGCCCGGTAAAGGTAGCGTACCACTCCTGATTAGACTGGAAGGGTACCTCCGGGGTGCCCTCCTGATAGAACAGGTCGGCTTCTTCCACGTTCAGCTCCGGGTAGGGGGTGATGTAGCTGGCGGTGAAGGGCAGCTGGCTGCCCTCGGTGTCGGCGTCGGTGGGCAAAAAGCACATCCGGTCGGCGTCTGCGGGGTCAGTGTCAAAAACGCCCTCGTCGGTGTCGCGGTAGATCTCCAGCCAGTTGCCCTCTAACGACCAGGGGCTGGTGTCGGTCTCCCAGTCGTCCCCTTCCGGGTAGATGGTAAAATCGCACACGCCCTCGGCTTCCACCACATGGCCGTTCTCGCCGGAAAGGAAGGGGCTGAATACCAGCTCTTCGCCGGTGCTGGGGTACAGTTCCACCTCGGTGTTGGGGACGATATCGCTGATGTTGCACAGCAGCAGGATGGGCTGACCGTCCTCACTGTAATAGAGCTGTTTACCGCGCTGGAGCGGTTTTTCGGCATCGTCTGTCAGGCTCGTCTCGTAGACGAACAGGGTGGCCTGCGCCTCCTGCGGGAAGATGCAGTACAGGTCGCACCCGCCATCCGGTGCCACGACCCAGTGATCCTGCGGGATGTCGTAGACGAAGCCCCACAGCTCCCGCAGGTCGGTCTGGCTGTCCAGCACCTGCTGCACATCGGTGGTGATCTCGTAGGAGCCGCCCAGATACAGCACGCAGGCGCGGTATTCGTCCTCCCCTGCCAGAAGGCGCATGTAGGTCACGTCCTCCGGCTCGGTGTACTCCTGTTTGGCGGAGGACGATGCGATCATGTTGTCTCCGTCCAGCATTTTTTCGGGCTTGGAGCTGGACGCGCTGCTGCCTTTGCCGCAGCCCGCCAGACCGATAGTCAGCGCCAGCAGGGCTGCCAGAAGCTTCAGGTTTTTCATAAGTTCTCCTTTCTCATGCCCTGCCGGGGCGCACCTCAGGGGGCAGCGCCGGGCGTTGGGTGTTGGGAAAAATCGTCTACGCCCTCCACCGGCTCCGGGCTACTGGTCCCGGCAGAAAGCCGGGGCGACCAGTCCAGCGTGCGGCCGGTGATGCAGTAGACCACCGCCGTGATGTCGGGGGTGTCAGGGGTGCTGTTGCACAGCAGCAGAATGGGCTGGCCATCCTGCTTGCAATAAAGCTCCCGGCCCGTCTGGTGCGGGTACTGGGGGTCCTGCTTTTCGTAGAGGAACAGGGTGTCCCGGCTGCTGACGGCGAAGAGGCAGTACAACTCCCGCCCGCCGCCCGGCGCTGTGACCCAGCGGTCTGCCGGGATGTCCGTAACAAACTGCCACGGCTGTTCCTGCAGGCTGTCCAGCACGGCATGCACATCGGCGGTGCGCTCCGGGACACTGCCCAGATAGAGCACCACGGCAAGGCTGCCGTTCTGCTCTGCCTGCTGCCGCAGCTGCGCCACGGTCACAGCGTCCTGCCGGGGGACGCTGTCCGGGGCGGACGCGCCGGAGCAGATAGGGTCGCCGTCCACCGGCCCGCAGCCCGCAAGCCCCAGTGTCAACGCCAGCGCGGCGGCAAACAGCTTCATGGTCACGCCCTTCATCTTACGCCCACGGGTCGGCCGATGTCGGGATGCGGATACCGGTCATCAGGTACTGCTCCCACAAGAACCACTGCCCGTCGCCCTTGCGGCGCAGCTTGATGGGGCGGGGGCTGTCGGCGCCGCCGCAGGGGATGAACAGCTTGCAGTAGCCCTCCTCGGTGTTGGAGGTGTGGTTGCTGCCCACCAGCAGGGTGAAGGGCTGGCGGGGGGTATAGCCGTTTTCCGGCGATGCACCCACAAAGTAGGAGAAGGGGATGTAGCTTTTGCCGTCCCGGAAGCGGTCGTTCAAAAAGGAGATATCCTGCCCGTTCAGCGGACGGGGGCCGCGCAGCCAGTTAAGCATTTCCTTTCCGATGTTCTTGTCGGCACCGTAGGCGCACAGCGCGCAGACGGTGAGGGCTGCGGTCTTGAAGGGGGTGTCCAGACTGGCCTCCGGCAGTGCCTGCATCTGGGCAAGGCTTTCCGGCAGAGCCTGAAAGGTAAAGGTGACGGTCTGGTTGCCGCCGGTGGCAGCCGTGGCCTGCTTCATCTTATCAAAAAGTCCCATGAAAATACTCCTTTCTGTTTCAGCCGTAAAGGGTTCAGCTCCGGTTCAGGTCATGGCGGGGCACGGTCCGCCTGCGGACGATCTTCTGGTTCAGATCCAGACTGAGGTTTGCAAAATAGCCGTTTTCAAAATACCATGCAATGTCCTTTGTGTCCATGCCAACGCTGTTGCACAGCCACCGCAGGGGTACTTCTGCCCCGGAGTAGCTCTCCACCCTGCGGGCGATGGTTCTTGCATGGTAGCGGCGGGCCTCCCCGCGGGCAAACAGCGCGAGGGGCACAGCGCCCACCACGATCCAGAACACATAGCCTCCGATGTGGGAATAGTCCTTATCCTGCAAACTCAGGCAAAGGGTATACAGCCCGCCGACAGAGCAGAACACGCAGAAGGCAAGCCCTGCGTTCCGCAGCCATTTGAGGAAACGGGGGATCTCACCCCGGGCTTTTTCCGAAAGATAAGGGTTCATAAACATGCTCCTTTCAGAACGAACCGCCTCCGCCGCCGTGGGTCGTGCCGCTGGAGGAGGTGTGGGTGGAGCTGCCGTCGGAGCTGTCGGAGTCCTTTTCCTCCACATGCTCCGTGCGCTGCACATCCCGGTACAGGAACAGCTCCCGGCTGTTGGTCAGATTCATGCTGCCCTCCCGCACATAGCTGGCGGCGTTTTCCTGGAACGCCACGCTGCGCAGCTGGCTTTTCATTACGCTGACGACGACCCATGCCAGCACAAGGCCGATGCCCAGCGCAAGGAACAGGTACATGAGAGACAGCGGCTCCCGGGGCAGGTTATTCACGTCATAGGGGTGGCCCTCCCGGGCAGCGTCGATGTAGGTATCCGACCACTGGACAAAGGTGCGGAATGCACCGGCGTAATCTCCATCGGCCATGAGGGGGGTCATCTGCTGGCCAAGGTACTGGATGCCGGCATCCGTAAAGGCGGTGATACCGTAGCCGCAGGTGGAGATGTGCCACTTGCGGTCGCCCACGCTCACCAGCAGCAGCACGCCGTCCATATCGGGGCCGTAGCCGTACTGGCAGTAGTCATACAGATCATCGGCAAACTGCTCCATGCTGTCGGCACCAACGCTTTCCATCGACTCGATGGTGGCAATGGTCACATCGAAGCTCTGGCGCAGGCTCAGCTCTTCCAGTGCGTCCTCCAGCTCGTTGTCCTCGTCCTCGGTCAGCACCTCAGCGTCGTCGAACATGCGGTAGTACAGGTCGGCAAAGCCGCCCTCTACCGCAAAGGCCGGAACAGCCAGCGCCGCCGCAAGGACCAGTGCTGCCAGCGCCGCAAAGAGGGAGTGCAGTCGGTTGGAAGTCTTTTTCATCGTTCGTCCCTCCTTTACAGGATCCGTGCCAGCCACAGCAGCCACATCACGCCGTAGGATGCGGCGGAAAGGGCAGCCGTAAGGCCCAGCATCCACTTGCGGGCAGCGCCCTTGTCCACGGGCAAGTCACCCACGAATCTGCCGGTCTGACCATTCATGGCAAACAGGTAGTTTTCGCCCCGCCAGCTGGTGCTCAGCAGCCAGACCGGGAACAGGGCGTACTTTGCCTTGCCGCCGTGCAGCTGGATGCTGCTGCTTTCCACCTTGACCGAATCGTAGCCGGTAACGGTCTGCTGGAACGTCTCCTCGGTGGAGCGGCGGATGCGCTTGTTGGCCCGCTCGATGCTGTCCTCGGCGTTCACGTCGTATTTGTCCGCCACATAGCCCGCCAGATAGGCCGTCTGGAAGGGGATGGCATCCTGCATGGCAAAGGGTTCGATGGATTCCATCAGGTCGTCCTCGATCTTGGACGAGCCGTCCACCGGCACCGCATCAAAGCCGAGGGTGCCGTCCCGCCGGACGGAGTAGTAGTTGGTCTCGGTGTAGTCGTACTTGTTGTCCGACCAGCTGCGGGTCCGGGTGGCGGTGAACCGCAGCTGAGCGTCGGCGTCGCTGTCAAAGAGCCAGAAGGGCACATACACGCCCTTGATCTCGTCGATGTGGTTCTGGCTGCGGAACACCCGGGGCAGCAGGGTCTTGCCCTTGAGATGTTCCTGCAGCTTTGCCTTGGCGGCCTTTTTGTCCAGCTTGAAGGGGATGATGAGGTCTGGCCGCAGCATCCCGGCAAACTGTCCGGTGAGGACGATGGGGTTGCCGCAGAAGGGGCAGGCGGACGCGGCCATGGTGTCGTCGCCCACGATCTCGCCGCCGCAGCTCTTGCAGCTGTAAGTATGCAGACCGGCGGTCTCTCCTTCTGCCCAGCTGCCGCCGGGGGTGGCCCACTCCATCTCGCTGGGCTTTTCGTCCTTCAGTTCCTCATCATAGCCCTTGAGGGTATCCACGTCGAACTCGGTGTCGCAGTAGGGGCATTTCATCTTCTGGGTGGCGCTGTCAAACTGGATGGCGCCATCGCAGCAGGGGCACTTGTATTCCAGCATTCCTGCCATAGCGTTTCCTCCTGTTGTTCCAAAGGGGGCCGGGGGCTCTTCCCCGGCCCCGCTGTTTTTGTGTTGGTCTCCCCGCCGAAGCGGTCGGCTCAGAAGTCCGTGGTGATGCGGAACACCACCGGCTCATCCGGCTCGGTGGCTTTGCCGTAGTGACCCACTGCCAGGAAAGCGTTTTCCTCCAGCGGCAGGAAGACATCAAAGGTGCAGAAGTCGCCGCACAGCTGGCACAGGGTCTCGCGCTCACCCACGGGAAGGGACTTTTCCAAAAAAGTGCCGTCCGGCGCGTACAGCTCCCATACATAGCCCGTGTCCAGCAGATAGCCGTTGGGGCGCTTCATCATCACGGCGTCAAAATTGCCCACCGGCTGCGTGCTGCGGGCCAGCTCATTGCCGTCCAGATCAAAGGCGGCAAGGTAGTAATCGCCGCTGGAATCCAGCTCGCCCACCGTCAGCAGCTCGTCCCCGCTGAGGTTCAGGGAGGGCATGCTGCAGAAGGGGCCGATCTCGTTATCCCCTTCCAGTATCAGCTCGGTGTACTCGCCGTCCTGCACCAGCACCGGTGCGGAGTCGGTCCAGTAGATCACGGTCAGGTCCCGGTCCTTGGAGGAATAGCAGCTGCCCATGTAGTCCAGCGCGTCGCTGGGCTCCTCCGGGTCACTGCCGTTCAGATCGTAGCAGTAGACGTCAAAGGTGTCCATGGCATAGAGGATGCCATTGCGGTCGATGCTGAGGGCGTTTCTGCCGTCAATGTCGTACTCTGCCACAGGGGCCATCCGGTCGTCCTTGATGGCATACTCGAAGATCTTGGCAGACTGCTCTTCATCGTCCTCGTTGTAGAAGCTGAAGAAGTAATTGCCCCGGTAGCTGTCCGCTTGGATCACATGATAGGCACCGCATACCTCGCGGCGGACGTCAAAGGGGATGTACTGCGCCTTGAAGGTGTAATCGCCGATCTTCAGTTCCCCGGTCTGGAACTGGGTCACAGGGGGCCCTGCAGGGGCGGCTTTGTCCTCTGCTGATTCCGGCTGTGCCGAAGCGGACGGGGCACTGCTGCCGGAAGCCGGTGCGCTGGAAACGCTGGAAGCGCTGGCGGCACCGGAGCCGCCGCAGGCGGTCAGCCCGAGGGCGGCGGTGGCAAGGCCCATGGCCTTGAGGAAATCTCTGCGCTGGATCTTTCTCATATCCGTTCCTCCTTTTGGGGTCACTGCACTTTTGCAAAGGCTTCGTCAGCACGGCGGCTGTACACTGCCATGCCGCCGGTCTGGGCGTCGTTTGCCAGATTGATGTTCTCCACAAAGCGGGCCTTTTCCTGCTCAGAGAGCTGCCCGCCCTTCATGGCGGCAGATGCCACGGCACCCATGGCACCGATCATGCCCATCTGGCCCTTCAGCTCCCGTTCCTCGGCCTTGGACATCCGGCGGCCGAACATGCTGGTCTCATTATCGTGGACCCCGAAGATATGGTCCAGATGCTGCCGTGCGATGTGGGCATAGCCGATCTCCCTCCGGTCCCGCTTGCTGAAGCAGATGACCAGCTCCTGCTTGATGTAGGGGTGGGGATGCATGCCCCGCTGGGTCTGGGCCTCGGTGATGCTGCGGGGCTGCACCAGACGGATCTTCAGTCCGCCGCCGTTGAGAGTGGGTTTCTGGCCCGGCTCCTTGGCGGGGGTCTCGTCCAGATATTCCTCATAGCTGGCGATCTGGTCGTAGCGGATCAGCTCCGGCATCTTGCCCCGGCCGCCGGTGCGGTCGTCGATGTACAGCATTCCAAGCTCATCGCAGAACACCAGCCCCATTTGCGTTGGGGTGGAGGGGTATGCGTTGACCCGAAACTCGGTCTTGTCGAACACCTCGTCGAATACCCGCTTCATCCGGGCCATATACGCCATGTGCTCCTTGGCCTCGTCCAGCGTCAGCTCACTGAGCCGGATATATTTGGAGCACTTGTTGCCACAGTCGTCGCAGAGGAACTGTCCGTCCCGGAGCTTGGAGCGGTGCAGGGTGCCGCACTCCTTGCCGCAGACGGCACAGTTCTGTTTTGCGAATAAATTGGAGAAGAATCCCATCATGGTATGCTCCTTTCCATGTTTGCTGTTTATCAGGTCCGGTCGCTGTCGTCAAAGGGGTCGCCGCACTCCGGGCAGAACTTGGGCGGGTGGGCGGGGTCTTCCGGCTCCCAGCCGCACTTGTCGCACTTATACTTGGGCGTACCGGCGGGCTTTGGTTTGCCGCACTCGGAGCAGAAGCGGCCCTTGTTCACTGCGCCGCAGCTGCACTTCCAGCCTTCTGCTGCCGCCGGGCGGGGCTTGCCGCACTCCGGGCAGAACTTGCCGGTGACGGTGGCACCGCAGCTGCAGGTCCAGCTGTCCGCAGCGGGCTTCGGCTCCGGCTTTTTGCTGCCGCATTCCGGGCAGAATTTGCCGGTAACGGTAGCGCCGCAGCTGCACTGCCAGCTGTCCGCCGGGACGGGTGCGGGACGGCTGACCTGCTGGGGCGCGTCCACGCTGTCCGGACGGGCCTGCTGGCCCATAGCGAACAGGTTCTGAGCGCTCATGCCGCCCATACCGCCTGCACCGGCTGCCATGCCCATGCCCATAAAGCCGGTCATGGCACCGGCGGTGTTGCCGGCGGCGGTCTTCATGGCGTCGATCTGACCGCCCACCAGACGGGCGGCAGCGGTGGTGGGATCGGTGGTCATGGCGTTCTCTTCCCACTCGGTGATCTTCTTCTGCTGCTCCTCCGGGATGGACAGGGAGTTGATGTTGAAGGAGAACACTTCAATGCCGCGCTTTTTGCGCCAGACATTGGACAGCTGCTCGTTGAGCGCCTCGGAGATCTCCAGCGTGTGGGCGGGGATCTCGTAATACTGCACCTTGTTTGCCGAAAGAGTGGCCAGAGCAGGCTGCAGGGCGTTCATCAGCTCGCTCTTCAGCCGGGGCGCGATCTCGGATGCGTCATACTGGGTGGAGACATTGCTGCACACGTTGGTGTAGAACAGCAGCGGGTCGCAGATGCGGCAGGTGAAGCTGCCGTTGCACCGCAGGTTCACCGAGAGCTTGTAGCCCCGCTCCTCGCTGACCACCACCCGGAAGGGGATGGGGGTGGCAGTGCCGTACAGGATCTCGCCCAGCTCCTTGGTGTTGATGTAGTACACCCGCTGGTCCTTGCCGGTGTCGCCGCCGTAGGTAAAGCGCTTGGCCACGGTCTGGAAGGTCTCCGCCAGACTGTCGCCGAAGTTGCCGGTGAACACGCTGGGCTCAGTGGAGGAGTCGAAGGTGAACTCGCCCGGCTCAGCACACACCTCCACCACGCGGCCCTGCTCCACGATGAGCATACACTGTCCGTCTGCCACGGCGATGCCGCTGCCGTTGGTGATGATGTTGTCCTCGCCGTTGTTGGAGCTGCGGCGGGAGATGCGCTTCTGGCCCTTGACCATCAGCACATCCTTGTCCAGAGAATCGCAGTAGAAAAATTCCTTCCACTGGTCTGCAAGGGTTCCGCCCAGTGCGCCCATACCTGCTTTGATAAGACCCATAGTAATTTCCTCCTGTTATTTGTTTGGTGTAAGCGACAACGCTTTGTCATCGCATTGCGTTCGGTTTCGATCACGGTACAGGGGTTAGATTCGGGGAGTCGTTTTTCCAGTAAATGGGACGCGTATCCCGGTCAAACAGCACTTCTCCGGCGCGGTATTTCAGGCTGCAGCCGCTGGGGCTGCCGTCATCGTTCAGCAGAATGGCCCAGAACTCGCACGGCTTGCCGTTCTGATCGGTCAATGTAAAATGCAGCTCGGTGCCGTCCTCGGTGCGGCCCTGCGTTCCATCTGCGGTGCCGGTCAGAATGCCGCTCCACCCGTCCCATTCCACGCTCATACAGCAGCTGCCGTCCGGCAGGAAGGTCATCCAGCGGATACCCTTTGCGGACTCGTCTCCGGCGCGGTATGTTCCCCACAGCCTGCGGGGAATGGCGGTGAAGCCGATGTCGTCCCATGCCTCGGTGCGTTGAAAAACGTACCAGACCTCACTGCCCTTTTGGGGGCCGGTGGAGCGCATCCGCAGCGAACCGTCCTCCATCATGGAGATGGTCCAGCGGCTTCTGCCGTCCTCGCTGAGGCTTGTCAGGTTCCAGCCCTGACTTTTTTCCCCGTCCCAGCCGGTCACAGTGCCGGCATTCAGCTCTCCGGTGCGGGTCTCGGCAGCGGACTGGATCTGCGGGCTGACGTATGTTTCCCGGATGAAGGAGACGGTCACCGTGCCGGTGATCTCGGCCTTTTCCAGCCGCAGGGTGCAGCTTTCGTTGCGGTCGGCGGGGGCATAGCTTTCACCCTGCGTCACCGCCGTGACTGCCATCCACTCGGCCAGCACCTGCCACTCCCAGTCCGGTGGCAGCGGCTGTGCATCCAGTGGGATGACCGGGACATCGCTCACATACTCTTCCCCGGACGCGCTGAACCTGCGGACCACGAAGGAAATGTTCCCCGATTCGTCCAGCGAAAAAGGCAGCTCGTCCAGCGAAGTCCACCATGCGGTGTTTCCCTCTTTCAGGCTGCCGGTGGGCAGCAGTCCTCTCTCGATGGCGGCTTGACGGTCCAGCTCATCCCGGCGCTTCACGTCGCGGTAAAGCGCCTCTTCCAGCGCAGCGGGGTCTGCCCCCATGCGCTGCAGCAGCTGGGTGACGGTAAGCTGGTTTCCACTTTCAAAGTCGAAGCACCAGCCGTCGTAGAAGGGCGCATCCGTACCGCCGTAGCAGCTGCTGACCACAAGGCTGACGCAGTCGCCGTACCAGCTTGCTTCCCAGTTCATTTCAATGCTGAAATCCCACACGGCCGGGTCGGCCGCCGCCGGGCTGTCCGCATAGTCCAGCACATCGTTTTCGTAGTAGCGGGTAATCTCGGCGTTGATGCGGGCAGCATCGGCGCTGTCGCTTTCCAGCCGGGGCAGGTGGATGTTCAGTCGGACGGTACCGCCGTTCTCTGCCTGCACCACCTTTTCAAGGGTGTACTGCTCGGTGATCGCCGCGGTGGCGTGCATGGAATCCGGCGGGGTCGATTTCAGCTCCCGGCGGCCAGCCGGGCGGGCAGAGGCTGCGGTCTTTGCCCCGCAGCCTGCCAGCAGCGCCGCCAGCAAAGCGGCCAGCGCGCCGCACAGTGCCAGGTGTTTCATCTTGCACCTCCTGCTCGTTTATCAGCCGTAGCTGTGGGTCAGCACCAGCGGGACCGTTTCGTTCGTCAAGGGGTTCTGCCCGCTCAGGGGGGTAAGGATCAGGCAATCAATGCTATAATCAAGCTTCAATGCAGCGCTGAACGCAACCCATTCCGGGCCGTTTTCGGTGTCGCGGATAAGAGAGAAGCCCAGCGCGGTGCCGTCCGGGGTAGCGCCCAGATAGGTGACAGCTCCCTGATAGAAATAGCGGTTGTTGTGGGTAGCCAGCTGGCAGCCGCCGCCTGAATTCAGGTCCAGCCAGCACCAGTTCTCCCCTTCCCCAAGGCTGAAGCTGCCGGTGGAATCTACCTGCTGCGGGCTGTTCCACTCAGCGGTCAGGGGGGCAAGCTCTGTTTCCGTACCGTCTGCACACAGCAGGCTGACCTCGGCGTCCCGCAGCGCCAGCGCAGTGCCGTTGTTGGCAATATAGATGGGGTCGGCACAGAGCAGGCTCTGCCCATACAGCAGGCAGCGCAGCACATCCACGTACTCCACAAAACCGTCCTCGGTAAGCAGGTAGACCACGGGATGGAAGGACGCGCCCAGCTCGCCGATGCACACATCTACATAATTATTATAGGCGTTGCAGATGGGCAGAGTGACATCGCCGTCCAGACGGATATCATAATCCTCTGCCCATGCGATGATCTCGGGGGTGTGTTTGATGGTAACGGTGCGGATGTCGCCGTCCAGCAGCACCGAAACGCTTCCGTAGGTATCGGTAAGCACCGGCGTTTTGGCAGGGGCGGCGGGGGTCAGCGGAAGCTCCACCTCCAGCGGCCGCCAGCCGCTGCCGGCGGTAGTGTGGTATCCGGCAACAAGGGTGACGGTATTTTCGTTTTTCAGCAGCACGGTCAGGTTTTCCAGCCCGTTGTCCCGCAGGGTATCGGCGCGCATCCCGGAAAGCATGCCGCTTTCCCGCAGGGAATCGTAATATTCCTGCTGCACCATGTTGCGGTCAAAGGTCTGTATGGCGGCGCGGTACACTGCAAGTTGCGTCTCGTCCGGGTCCAGTCCCATGCGCATGAGCAGCTCGGTGACCGAAAGCTTGTGCCCGGCGGCAAAATCGAAGCACCAGCCCTGAGAATAGATGGGGTCTGTACCGCCGTAGTAGCTGCTCACCACAAGGCTTACGCAGTCGCCGTACCAGTAGGCGTCCCAATCGATGTAGGTCTGCGGGCACCATTCGTCCTGCGACACCTCAGCCTGCGGGTAGCTTTCATAATCCCGATATTCCGCCGCATACCTAGCGGCAAGCTCATTATTGATATATTCAGCATCCGGGCTGTCGCACACAAGCTGCGGCACATGGATGGTCAGCTTCTGTGCGCTGCCCCACTCGCTCCGGACGGTTTTTTCCAGCGTGAATTGCTCCATGATACGTTCCTTTTGGGCGGCAATCGCCGGGGCATTCTGGCTGCTGCCGGTGCTCTGGCTGGCGGCAGCGGAGCCGGAGCTGCTTTTTGTGCCGTCACACCCGGCCAGCACCAGCGCGGCAGCCAGCACCAGCGCGGTAAGGCGTTTGTGTTTCATGGTCGTTCTCCTGTATTCTCAGTCGTAGCTGCGGGTCATTTGCAGCTGAGTCTCGCCCTCGGCAAAGGGGTTCTGCCCGTCGATCATGGTCATGGTCAGGTTGTCGTACAGGTCCATCTTGAACGCCGCCACAAAGTCGAGCCCCGTGTCGGTAAAGATGGCCAGCACCATGCCCTCCGGCACCACGCCCAGATACGCTGCGTCGCCCTGATCGATGCGGCTGTTGTTCTGCACGCCCAGCTGAACGCTGCCGTCGCCGCTAAGCTCCAGCCAGTTTCCGTTGGTGCAGTTGTAGGAGCCGGTGATGGAATAAGGGATATCCTGCACGCTCCACTCTGACGACAGGTCAGCCAGCTCCAACACAGAGCCATCCTTCCGGCGCAGGTTCACCTTGCTATTGCCGCTGCGCTCCAGCGACACGCCGTTGTTGGCAATGTAGATGGGGTTCTGACAGATCATGGCGTTTCCGAACAGAAGGCAGCGCAGCACATCCACATACTCCACCACGCCATCTTTGGTCAGCAGATAGACCACCGGGTGGAAGACCGAGTCGGTCTGCTGACCGATGCACACGTCCACATATTCATTGTAAGAGCCAAGGATCGGGTAGGTGCGCGCCTGCTCCAGCCGGAGGTTGAGTTCCGTGTCCCAGGTGGTGGTCTTGGGTGCAGGGCTCACGGTGATGGTGGCCTGCGTTCCCTTCAGCTGCACCTGCACGCCGTCGAAGGTGTCAGTCAGCACCGGCTGCGCCTGCGGCTGGGCAGCGGTCTGCAGCGGGATCTCCATATCCAGCTGCTGCCATCCCGCTTCGGACGCGGAGCTGTATCTGCCCCGGATCACCAGCTGATTTTGCTCCGGCAAAAGCAGGCAAAGGTTTTCCAGTTCATTGTATTCCAGCGTGTCCATCCGCATTTGCGACAGTTCTCCGTCGAGACGCCAACTCTCGTAATATGCGCCCTGCGCCATCTCCCGGTCAAAGGTCTGCATGGCCTGCCGCTGCACCTGCTGCTGCACTTCGTCCGGGTCCAGACCCATCCGCTGCAGCATCTCGGCTGTGGTGATCTGTTGGCCGGTGGCAAAATCGAAGCACCAGCCGCTGTAATACCACGGGGCGGTGCCGTCATAGCGGTCGCACATCACCAGACTGACGCAGTCGCCGTACCAGTAGGCATCCCAGTTCACACCGATCTGCGGGTACTCACTGCCCGGCTGTCCGGCCTCCTCGTAGGCCTCATATTCCCGGAAATGTGCCGCATAGATGTCGTTCAGTTCATCGTTGATGGAGGCGGCATCCGGGCTGTCGCATTCCAGCTGCGGCACATGGACGGACACATGGACGGAAATGTACTGCCCCGTGTCCGCCTCCCACACGCCCGAAACGTTCTTTTCCAGCGTGTATTGGTCGGTGATGCGCTCCTTCTGGGCCGTCTGCACCGCTGCGGCTGCGGCGCTTTGGGAAGCTGCGCCGGAGCCTGCGGGGGCTGCGGGGGCTGCTGCGCCGCCGCAGCCGGTCAGCCAGAGAGCCGCCGCCAGAACCACAGCAGCAAAACATTTGTGTTTCATGGGGGTGCTCCTTTCTATAAAGCCCCGGACACAGGGGGAGTGTGCCCGGGGCAAACAGGGGGATGTCTTGTTATCTTATGCCGTTTTGTTCCAGAACACAACAGCGGTCATGTAGGTCTTGCCCTGAACCACCGGGCAGTAGATGCTGATGAACTCTGCCTTGGCGCTATTAGAATTGTTCAGCAGTTTATCTACAAAAACCCGACCGGCAGTATCCTCGCAAGAATACTCATCTTCCAGAGCCACCACCTTCTCGGTAGACGGTTCGGAGATGCCGGCAGCTCCTGCCAAACTGTCCTCGCCGCCATACTTTTTCAGTTTCTCCGCAAGCCCACCGCTTTCCCTTAAAACAATCCCAAAGTCACTGGATGTCAGCTTATGCGGTGTCTCGTTGACCTCTTCAAAAACACGTCCGTAGCACCTTATGGCATCCACCGCATCCTGATTGAGGGTCAGCTGCTCATGGTCAACCTGACCTGCAACAAACTTTTCCTTCCAGACCTTGTTGATAGCTGCCAGCAGCTCGGCTTCCTTGCCGGTGGGTGCTGCGGGTGCGGAGGACCCGCCGCCGCAGCCTGCCAGCGAGAGCGCCACAACGGCTGCGCCGGTAAGGGTGAGGAATTCGCGTCGATTCATCTTTTTCATGGGGTGCTCCTTTCTGTTGGTCCCCCCTGTTTTTTCCCGGGGGGCTTTGTGGGGCGGGGGTTCTCGGTACTTGCGGTCCGGGCCATCTTATGCTATCCTTATGAATAGAATCCGCAGATGCCTGTTGACACGTTTTGTACACAGTGACAGGCTTTCTGCACCGGCGCAGGACTTTTTCTGGTTGTACTGTACCATACCCGGGAAAAAATTGCCCCCTCAGAAAAGCCGTTTTTGGGGGGCAATTCCAAAAAAATTTTTGGGGTTTTGGGGCTTCCCCCTCAAAAAATCCCCCCAAAAAGCCCAAAATTGGGGGGATTTTGGGGGAGTTTCCCACCAAAACAGGCAGCTGCAGCCCTGCCTGTGCCGGTTTTCCCCCTCTGGCTGCAATGTGTGGAAAGGAGTCATGAAAAATGGAACGAAGGACATTTTTAAAGCTTGCGGCGCTCGTCCCCGGTCTGGCGCTTGCGGGCTGCGGCGGCAGCAAGACCCTGCTCTCGCCCAAGGACCCCACCATGCTCAGCATCTGGCATGTGTACGGCGAACAGGCAGACTCGCCCATGAACCGCCTGCTGACCGAGTTCAACGACACAGTGGGCAGAGAGAAGGGCATCCTGCTCAACGTGACCAACATGACCAACAGTGCCGCCATCGGCGGCCAGCTGCAGGACGCCAAGGCCGGCAAGCCCGGCGCGCTGGACCTGCCGGACCTGTTCTCGGCCCATTCCGCGGACGCCAGCGCTCTGGGCATTGAGAACCTTGTGGACTGGAACGACTGGTTCACCGCCGAGGACATGGCGGCCTATGTGCCCGGCTTTGTGCAGGACGGCATCATTGACGGGAAGCAGGTGGTGTTCCCGGTGTCCAAATCCACCCAGCTCATCTTTTTGAACGGCTCCCAGTACGCCCGGTTTGCGGCGGAAACCGGGGCGCAGCTTTCCACCCTTGCCACATGGGACGGCTTTTTTGAAATGGCGGGTGCCTACCGGCAGTGGTCGCAGGGCAAGCCCTTCTGCGCGCTGGATTACCCCCTGCGTCTGGTGGAGCTGAATGCGCTGGAGCAGGGCAGCGGCGAGCTGTACAAGGGCAGCTGGTACGATCTGACCAACGAGACCTTCCGCGCCTCGTGGATGGAGTTTGCCCGGGCGCTGGTGCAGGGCGATATTCTGATCTCGGACCTGTACTCCAACACGCAGGTGATGACCGGCGAGACGCTGGCGGGTCTTGGCAGCTCTGCGGCCATCCTTTATTACAATGATTTCGTCACCTACCCGGACAACACCACCGAGCCCACCGACCTGCTGCTGGCTCCCCTGCCCCACGCCGCAGGCACCGCCACGCCCCTGATGCCGCAGGCCGGTGTGGGCCTGTGCGCCTTTAAGACTACCGACCAGAAAGCCGAAGCCGCCGCCGTGTTCCTGCGCTGGCTCACCGAACAGCAGCGCAATCTGGAATTTGCCGCCGATACCGGCTACATGCCGGTGTCCAGCGCCGCCTTTGACGCCATTGCGGACTATCCCTTTGAGCAGCAGAGCTATCAGCGGCTGTACGACGTCTACAACGAAATGCGCATCCAGAACACCCCCCTGTCCGAACCGGGCATCGTAGGGTACCACGCCAAGGCCAAAACCTTGTACGACAGCCTGCGCCAGCGCCAGAAGGACTACCCCCAGCGCCTTGCGGGCGGCGAAACGCTGGAAGCCCTTGCCGAGGAAACATGGCAGCTGCTGTGTGACAATGCCTGAGCCTGCCGCTCAGCCGGAAAGGAGGGACTTTGATGCACTTTGTTGACCGGCACCGTGAAAAGATCCGCCAGAGCCCCATGAGCAGCCGGCTGCTGTGGGCCTGCCTGCTGCTGGTGGTGCTGCTGGTGTTGACTTTTGGTGCGGCACTGTTCCTGTTTGCCAGCCTGCACAACACCAAAAAGGACATCAGCCGCAGTCTGCAGATCCAGTTTTCGGTGTTCCAGAACGATATGGAGCGCTATTTTGACCAGCTGGCGGTCATGGGCGTGAACCTGTCCGAGGACATGAGCGCAGAGGTGGACAAGGAGCTTGCTCTGCGGCAGATGTCCTTTGCCCAGCTGAACGACTCCCCCGAGGTGCTGAACGCGCTGGAGGAGAAAATGATCGAGCCGCTGTGCCGCCGTCTGCGCCAGACCGGCTGTTCCGGTGTTTTTGTGCTGCTGGATGCCACCGTCAACACCCGCATGGAGGGAGCAGAGCATTCCCGCGCCGGGCTGTATGTGCAGAAAAGCGGTGCCGACACCCCCACCGTGCCCCTGCTGCTGTACCGGGGCAGTGCGGAGGTGGGCAAGGACCACAGCGTAATGCCCCACCGCAAGTGGCGCATGGAGTTCCAGACCGACCAGTTCCCGGACTACGACCGCTGGATGACCCCCGGCAGCGCCCCGCTGTACCAGTCTTACACGCTGACCGAGCGGTTCGAGCTGCCCGGCACCTCGGAGGAGGTGCAGTTGTTTTTGCTGCCCCTGCGGGGGCGGGACGGCACGATGTACGGGCTGTGCGGCTTTGAGATCAGCGAGAGCTACTTCAAGCAGAACTTTGCCCAGCCCACCGGCTTTGACCGGCTGAGCTGCCTGCTGGCCCCGGCGGGGGACGGCCTTGCCGCCGATGCCGCCCTCAGCAGCGGCACCACCAGCGGCTACTACCATGCCCCCCGGAACATGCTGGTGCTGCGCAGCATGGGCGGCGGGCTGACCCAGTTGACCGGCCCCGACAGCGACTATGCGGGCATCTCCCAGCTGTGCCGCCTGAGCGAGAGCCAGTCCTACCGGCTGGCGGTGTGCATCCCCATGGCAGACTACCGGAGACTGGTCTTTTCCGGCAATCTGCAGATGCTGCTCATCGGCCTGTTCATCGCCTTTTTCGTGGTGTTCTGCTGCATGAACTTCCACCGGCGCATCCTCTCGCCGGCGTTCCGGCAGTTCGAGGAGGACCGGCGGGAGTCCCGGCGGCGGATGGACGAGCTGCAGCTGGAACGCCAGCAGATGCAGACTGAGCTGTCCCGGCTGGCGGACGTGTGCCGCAACGAGTCGGTGCCCGATGCCTTCCAGACCTTTGTTGCGGGCATCCCCACCCTGACCAAGACCGAACGCCGCATCTTTGACGGCTACGCCGCCGGGCTGCGCACCCGGGAGATCGCGCAGCAGCTGGACATCAAGGACAGCACCCTGCGCTTCCACAACAAGAACATCTACGACAAACTGGGTGTCAGCTCCCTCAAGCAGCTGCAGCAGTTCGTGGCGATCCTGAACTCCGGCAGCGGCAGCGCCCCGGACGAAAGCGGCCCCAAGAAGGCCCGCTGAATGGAACATTCCCGCGCCGCAGCTTTCACCGGAAACAAACAAAAATGAAGGGGCCATTGTAAAATAGCCCCAACGAAAAAAATGAGATAGACTTCCCCGAGAGGGGTTGTCTATCTCATTTTTTGTTGTAAGCTGAAACTGCAATGAACCAACTACAACACAAACAGTAAGCTGATCTCTTACGAAATGATATTGTCAATATCAAATTGTGAATCAGCATCGCATTGACAACGGAAACAAAAAAGCCCGCTTGCTTTGTGACACGAATGTACGGCAACATTTCTATCTGCCGATAACTCAACC
>OBLF01001454.1_pt1 | contig 19259 bp, 19 predicted proteins | sample 1519231 | NCBI WGS metagenome assembly OBLF01 (sample SAMEA2602895, study PRJEB22501) | metagenome | reverse complement strand
GCGACCACCGAGATCTACACTCTTTCCCTACACGACGCTCTTCCGATCTCGGCCGCCAACTACGCCGCCTGGGGCCGCTACTGCGAGCTCTACGGCCCCACGCCCGACACGCTCATCACCATGTGCGGCGCAGGCATCAAGTCCGACCACTGACCCGCACGCTCAGCCGTTGCGGCTCCCTGCACCTCAGGGAACCGCAACGCGCATCCGCCCCCTTCACCATCCTCCCTGCGGCCTCCTCCCGCCTTCCCATCCTGCTTCCTGATGCCTCGGACACCGCCTTCAAGTGCTGACGGAGAGCACGTTCCCCGAGTATTTTGACTCAAGACAAAACCCTGTCCCACGAAGGGAATACGCCGTAGGCAAAACGCCTTAGGGCTGTCATTTATAAGAGACGTGAAATTTCAGTTGAATTGCAAACCTTCTTTGACGGCTTGACGCAGGCCACAAGACGGCGTTTTGACGTCCGAATCCGTCCTCGAGCAGGCACATGATTGAATGGCGCGGGCCCCTCGCCCGCACACCCGAACGCGCTTCGAGCGCCGCCGCCTTCCTGTCGCTCACGCTATGCGCCTTCTTCGGCATTCTGAAGACGAAGGGCGCGCTGATGGGCTTCGGCAACGGCACGATCTAGCTCATCGTCTGCGCGTTCTTCCTCTCGCGCGGCTTCATCAAGATGAGGCTCGGCCGCCGCATTGCGTTTCGCATCATTCAGGCGATCGGCAGGAGCGCCACGTCGCTCGGCTATTCGATCTGTCTCGCAGAACTCATCATCTCTCCCGCCATGCCGTCGGCCACGACCCGAGGAGGAGGCGGCGTCTTCTATCCGATCGTCCAGTCGCTCTCGAGCGCCTTCGACTCCGAACCCGACCCCACCGCAGGCCGCATCGGCAAGTACCTGATGCAGGTCGGCTTCCATGCCGACGCCGTGACCTGCATAATGTCCCTCACCTCGATGGCCGGCAACCCGCTCTGCGTGGGTCTGGCCGCGAGCGCCATCGGCGTCGAGCTCACCTGAATGCAGTGGGCGGTCGCCGCCATCGTACCGGGCCTCGTCTGCCTGCTCCTCGTGCCGCTCGTCCTCCTCAGGATTGCGCCGCCCGAAATCAGGCAGATTCCGAATGCACGTCAGATCGCGCGTGACGAACTCGAGAAGATGGGGCCGATGTCCTGCGACGAACTCGTGCTCTCCTTCGTCTTCCTGATGTGCCTCGTGCTCTGGGCCACGGGCAGCCTCACGGGTCTGGGTGCCACGTCGATCGCGATGCTCGCGGTCTCCATCATGCTCATCGCCGGCGTCCTCACCTGGAAGGACATCCTCGCCGAAAAGGGCGCCTGGGACGCGATGTTCTGGATGGGCGGGCTGATGGCGCTCGCCACGGTCCTCGCCAAATCCGGCTTCATCAAGTGGGCCGCTGCCTTCATTGCGGACGGCATCGCGGACGCGCACATGGGCTGGATCTCCTCCTTCCTGATCATCTCGCTCATCTACATCTACTCGCACTACTGCTTCGCTTCGGTGACGGCCAGCATCTCCGCCATGTATGCCGCCTTCGTCGCCGTCGCGGCGGCCTGCGGCGCCCCCGCCCTGATGGTCGCGGTCGCCTTCGGCATCTTCGCCAACCTTCCCATCTCGCTCACCCACTACGGCAACGGCGCCGTCCCCGTCTATTTCGGCACAGGCTACGTGAGCCAGAGCGAATGGTGGCGCAACGGCTTCATCGTCTGCACGGTCAACACCGTCGTGTGGCTCACCGTCGGCATGACCTGGTGGAAACTCATCGGCCTCTGGTGACCGGAGCTTGATCAAACGGCCCGATCGGTCCGCATCCCTCGGGGATGCGGACCTTTTTCGTCATGGACCGTACGGTTCGATGAGGCATCAGCGGCGCCTGTCGGCAATGAATTCAAGGCCCCTCGCGGCGCACCAGGCGCAGCAGAGCCCGAGCAGGATGCCTGCCATGACGTCCGTAGGGAAGTGCACGAAGAGATAGAGGCGGGAGAAGGCGATGAGGGCCGCTAGCACGAGGGCGGGCCGGAAGAAGGCCGAGCGGCGCAGCCACAGCACGGCGGCCGACGCAAAGGAGGCGGCCGTGTGGCCCGAGGGGAAGGAAGGATCGGGCGGACACGCGGGCAGAAGCGTGAAGCCCATGATGTCGCAGGGACGAAGTCGATCAAAGAGCGGCTTGAGTCCCATGTTGCCGACAAGTGCGACCAGAGTGAGCGCGAGAAGGATTGCGGCTCCCGTGAGCCTCGTTCTGCGAAAGAGGAGAAGAGCGACGCCGAGCGCGATCCAGACGGCGCCGTGATCGCCCAGCGCGGTGACCGCACGCATCCAGCCGTCCCAGGTGCCCGACTCGAAGGCCTCCCTGATGGCGAGAAGCACGGGAAAGTCGAAGTGACGGTTGAAGAGATCGACGGCCATGGAACGAATCAGCCAGCGGGATGAAGGGGAATGACGCGCTGGTTGGAGCTTCCGAACCAGCAGCCCTTTTCATGCACCTTGAGCTTTTCGACGTAGGGACCGTCGACGAGCACGTCGACGTACTCGAGCACGGGGCAGTCCGCCACCTTCTCGTGGCGGCGGCCCGTCCAGAGCCAGATGGTCTTCGTGCTGCCGAACCTTTCGCGCACGGCCCAGACGATCCTCAGGACCTCGTCCCGATTCTCGGGTTCTAGCGGATCGCCGCCGAGCAGGCTGAGGCCTTGGACGAAGTCCTCAGCGATGGCCTTGAGAAGCGTCGCGAGGTTTTCGTGGGTGAAGGGCCTCCGGGCTCCGAAGCCCCAGCTCTCCTCGTGGAAGCGGCGGGGACAGTGTAGCGTGCCCCCCGAGCAGAAGAGCGAGACGCGCACGCCGGGGCCGTTGGCCGTGTCGCAGGTGCTCAAGCCGATGTAGTTCATCGGAGGATCCTTACATGCTCTTGCGGTTGCGGATTTCGGCCATCTTGCCGTCGTTCATGCGGGACATGCCGTTGACGTTGGAGTAGCCGAGGTAGCCGCAGACGCGGGAGATGACGGAGAGGTTCGCGCTGCCGCAGTGCGGGCACTTGAAGAGCACGTTCGTGCTGTGCCTGCCGCAGTCGCCGCAGTAGGCGCTGTCGAAGTTGACGCCCTGATAGAAGCCCTTCTTCATGCCGCGGCGGATGACCGCCTTGACGGCCTCGAAGTTCTCGGGGTTGTCGAGGCGCACGTACTGGATGTGGCCGCCTTCGCAGAGATGGAAGTCCGTGAACTCGCGGTCCTGCTTCTCAAAGGGCGTGATGTCCTCCGTCACGTTGACGTGGAAGGAGTTCGTGAAGTACTCGGGGCTGTAGTGCTCGGTCGAACGGAACACGTTCTCGACGCCTTCGTCGCGGCAGAAGCGGTCGTACTGACGGGCCTGCGTGGCGCAGAGCGACTCGGCCGGCGTGCCGTAGATGGCATAGAGGTGACCGTCCTCCTTCTTGAACTGCGCGAGCTTTTCCTTGAGGTGGCGAAGCACGGAGGCGGAGAAGTCGCCGCCCTCTTCGACGAGGCGCCTGCCGCTCCAGAGATAGGTGGCTTCGTCAAGGGCCGTGATGCCGAACGAGGCCGTCATGTAGCGCACGAGGTCGCCCACGCGGTCGTCGGGGCTCTTCGTGCCCTCGTAGAAGCCGCCCTGCGTGAAGGCGAGCGGGTTGCTCGAGCACTTCTGGTTGCGGATGATGTCGTAGCGCTTCTTGAAGAAGGAGCGGATGAATTCGAGACGCTCGTCGAGAATGCGCCAGAAGTCATTGCGCCAGGTGTCGGGATGACGGAGCTGGGCGAGCTTGAGGATGATCGGCAGGTTGAGCGAGACGGCGCCGATGTTGCAGCGCCCGACCGTGACGGCCCTGCCCTCTTCATTGCACCAGAGCGAGAGGAAGGCGCGGCAGCCCATGGGCGACGTGATGGCGCCGTACTGCTGGAAGATCTCGGAGACGCTGCCGTTCTCGGACGAAAGGCTCAGGTAGTCCGGGTACATGCACTCGGAGGAGGTCCTGACGGCCTCGTCGAAGAGCTGGGCGGACCACTTGTCGGCCTCGATCTGGCGCTCGTCATAGAGATAGACAAGCTTCGGGAAGACGACGGGCTTGCCGTCCTTGCCGTGGCCGTTGCGGCGAACCTGAAGCATGATGCGGCTGATCGTCATGAGCCACTCGCGCTCCTCCTCGGTGAAGAGCTCGGGATTCCACTGACCGAAAGTGATCGTCGTGAAGGCGAAATCGCCGCGGCTGCACGGCACGGTGTTGAGCTTCAATTCGAGGGACTGGAAGCCCTGCTCGAGCTCGCGCACGACGTCGCGCGAGGCGACGCGCTCGACGGTATCCTCGTCAAGGCCGAGGTCGCGGTACTTGGCGCGGGCGGCGGCGAGGCTCTTCTCGACATAGGGCAGGAGCACCTTGTCAAGCTCGGGCAGCGTGAAGCCGCCGAACTGCTGGGCGGTCGCCACAAGCGTGATGTCACCGATCACCTGAAGAGCGGAAAGCACGGACTTGGGCTCGGAATACTGGACGTTCGACATCTCGAAGCCGCCCTTGAGGACGTGGCCGATGTCGAAGAGGCAGCAGTTGATGCAGCCGAGGATCATGTCGCGCAGGTCGTGGATGTAGATGTCGCCGCGCTCGATCAGGGCCTTCTCCTTGCCCGAAAGATAGAACTGCTTGTAGAGGCTCTTCGTGAGGTAGCCCTTGATCAGGGAGCCCTTCGTGGAGACGAGCGAGCTGTCGTAGTTAGCGTTCTCGCGGTCGCCGAGGCGCAGCACGTCGTCGGCATCCTGACGGAGCTGCTCGAACGTGCGGGCGTACGTCGTTTTGTAGTAGCGGTATTCGGCATAGGCCTCCGCCACCTGCTTGTGCTGCTGGGCGGAGAGAACGGCGATGACAAGCTCGTGAAGCTCAAGCACGGACACCTCGTCGCGGCCCTCAAGGCGCGAACGGACCTCACTGACGATGCGGGCGAGACCCTCGTCGTCGATGAGCGTGTCGCAGCGGAAGGCCGCCTTCTTCACCGCGTCAACGATCTTCTCGTCAATGAATTCTTCGGTCGTGTTGTCCTTCTTGATAACCGTCAGCATGTCGTCGTCCTTCTTTTAATCCTTCTCAACAGCGGCCGTCATTGAAACCAACGGACGGACCCAAAAAAACGAACTGCCGCCCCATGGGCGGCAGGGACTTAATCTTATGGAAAAGCCCCGAGAATCTCAACACTCTTTTCTTCGTCAAACGGATGTTTGCGGTATTGACAAACCTGCGCAAAAGTGCTTCCTCAAAACATCCCCGGCGGTCCGGAACGCCTCCCCGCATCCGCTCCTCCTTAGAGGGAGGCGCGTTTGAAGTCCCTTCCCCGCCGGTCCGAACCGCCTTTTTCCATCCATTCTTTTTTTCTATGAGAAGCATCGGCACCATACAATCGAACGCCGAAAAAGTCACTACATCATGTGGTTTAACGACACCACAACCACAACATCTTGTGTTTCGCACAGATTTCACTCCAGAGAAATGACGCCTCGAACAACGGTCGAAAGCAATGGGGGAGAGGGTTTTACAAGCGGGTGAAGGAGGAGGCAGCCGAACTCGGGGAGGTGCGCCGGCACAAGATGTGGGAAAGGGCGTCCGACGGCGTGCGCGGGCGGCGGCGAAGACGGATGTGAAAAAGGCCGCGCCTTTACGTGAGGAAAGTGCGCGGCCCGTTGCCCCGGATTCAGCCTGAACCTCGGGAGGTTCGAAGCATCAGCTTCAGAAGGCGTTCTTCAGGATCGCCTCGACGTCGGACGCCTCAAGCGGCAGGAGGCGGCCCACGGGGCCGCGGCGGCAGCAGTGGCGCGCGAGCGACTCGACGGGGCATTCGTCGGCGCCGAGCTCGCCCATGCGGGTCGGCATGCCGAGGGACTTGTAGAAGGCGACGAGCGCCTCGATACCCTGCTCCGACGCTCGGCCGGCGTCGGCCTGGACGTGGCCGAAGGCGTGGCGGTCGAACGGCGCAAGGCGCGCGGGGGTGCTTTCAGAGACGTAGCGCACCCGGGCGGGGACCACGACGGAGAGGCCCACGCCGGGGGTGATGCCCTCGTCCCGGCGGGAGTTTTCTTGCTCGATGGCGGGACGGCCCCGGCCCCCCTCGCGGCCCAGACCGAAGTAGCCGTTGTGCGCGAAGCTGCCGACCATGCCGATCTGGCACCAGGAATCGTAGTCGCGGGCATCCGCCCAGACCTTCGGGCCGAATTCGATCGCGGTGCGCATGGCAGCCTCGGACTGCGCGTCGACGTAGGCCGTCGCGGTCGTGCGCGTGAAATAGCGCTCCATGATGTGGGAGATCATGTCGACGACGCCGGCGGCGACCTGATGGCGCGGCAGCGTCATGAAGCATTCGGGATTGACGATGGCCGCGGCGGGGCGCAGGCATTCGGCGCCGATACCGGCCTTCGTGCCGTGGTGCGAGATCACGCACCGCACGGACTGCTCGGAACCCGCAGCGGGGATCGTCAGCACGGCGAGCACGGGCAGGGCCTTTTCGGGAACGGCGTGGCCGTCGAAGAAGTCCCAGCAGTCGCCCTCGTACTCGAGGCCAAGGGCAATGCACTTGGCGGTGTCAATCACGGAGCCGCCGCCCACGGCGACGACAAGACCCACGCCCTGATCGCGCATCCAGTCGACCGTCTCGCGCACGAAGCACAGGCGGGGGTTGGGATGGACGCCGCCCTTTTCAATCACCGTCATGCCTGCGGCCTCGAGGCTCTTCCTCACCGAGGCGAGAAGGCCGGAGCGGACGACGGAGCCGCCGCCGTAGACCACAAGGCACTTGTGGGTGCGGGCAACGGTTTCAGCCAGACGACCGGCTTCATTTTCGGCGCCGCGTCCGAAGACGAGGCGGACAGGATTGTGGTAGGCAAAGTTCAGCATGCTTGTGAGGCGGGCCTCCGTCCCCTCCTCTTCATGCCGGGAGGGACGGCGGCCGGCGGCCTTGTATTTTTTTCCGAAAAAAATAAACGCCGGGGTCTGCGCTCCTGGCACTCCCGGCGACGTCAGGTGCGCAGTTTATCCGTTTGACGGCCGCCCTGCATGAAAAATTCGGGTTTTTCTTTAGGGATTTTCTCCTATATGCAACACCCGCTTTCTTCGCGGAAAAGGCATCACGACCGCAGATCCAGCCGCCCGAAAAGCCCCGTGCGGGAGGCGTGCAGGCGTCGGAAGACGCGTTCGCACGACACCCTGCGAGGGCGAAGGAGCACCCGGTCCCCCACCCTTCACCGCATCACGCGAGCGTCAGGCGCCCCTGCGCGCAAAGCGCCTGCGGCGGGTGTCGAAGAGGCAGACGGCGGCCGCGGCGCCCACGTTGAGGCTTTCGCACGCGGCCTCGATCGGAATGTAGAAGCGACGGTCGGCAGCCTCAAGGCCCGCATCGGAGACGCCTGGTCCCTCGGCGCCCATCAGCCAGCAAACGGGGCCCTCGGCAACGTCGTTCGCCGCGAGGAAGAGATCCTCGCCGCCGCGGGCGTCGGCCGCGTAGATGCGGCCGCGATAGGCCCTGCGGAAGGCCTCGGGCGTGATGTTCTCGATGAAGACGGCGCCGAAGTGCGCGCCCATGCCGGCGCGCATCACCTTCGGGGACCAGAGGGTTGCGGCGACGGGACTTGCCGCCACGACGCGAACGCCTGCGGCGACCGCAGTGCGGATCAGCGTGCCCGCGTTGCCCGCGTCCTGCACACCGTCGAGATAGAGCGCGTCGGCGGACTTCCAGGCGTCGTCGGCGGGCGCGGGCGGAACGGCCGCCTCGCACATGACGCCGACGCCGTGCTCGACGGGCGAAAGCTGGTCGTAGAGGGCGGGCGAGAGCGCAAAGAGGTCTGCGCCGCTCTTCCTGCAGAGCTCAAGGGCGAGTTCGCGGGCCTCGCGCGAGGCGCGGTCCGCATCGATCAGAACGGCGTTGACGCGGCAGCCGGATTCGAGCGCCACCTGCATCAGATGGATGCCCTCCATCAGGGTGGCCCTCTCCTTTCTCACGGCACGCGCGTCGCGCGCGAGCTTTTTCCAACGCTTGAACTTCGCGTTGGCCTCGCTTTCAATGAACTTTTCAATCATTCTCGTTCTCCTTGGCTGCCTTGCCGGCGATCATGGACTTGACGGGCTCGAAAGAGCGGCGGTGCTCGGGCGTGATGCCGAGCGTGCGGATCGCCTCGACGTGCCTTGCGGTGCCGTAGCCCGCATGAGCGGCGAAGCCGTAGCCCGGATAGATCTTGTCGAGTTCGGCCATGCGGGCGTCTCGTGCGGTCTTCGCGAGGATCGAGGCGGCCGAGATGGCGGCGACCCTGGCGTCGCCCTTCACGACGGCGGAGGCGGGAGCGGGCAGCCCCTGGGGCGTGCGGTTGCCGTCGACGAGGATGAGCTCGGGCCTGACGCCGAGCCCCTCAACGGCGCGCTTCATGGCGAGCATCGTCGCCTGAAGGATGTTCAGCGTGTCGATCTCGTGGACGTCAGCCCAGGCGACGCACCAGGCGAGCGCGCGCTCGCGAATGAGCGGCGCGAGCGCCTCGCGCCTCGCGGCCGAGAGCTTCTTCGAGTCGTTGAGGCCCTCGACGGGACGGTCGGGATCAAGAATCACGGCCGCCGCGCAGACGGGGCCCGCGAGCGGGCCGCGGCCCGCCTCGTCGACCCCTGCGACGAGCGTCGATGAAAAGAGCGGATCCTCCGAACCGAAGAGGCTCGGCAGGTCGGTGGTGGGCTGCGTTTTGGAAGCGGCGGATTTGGCCACGGTCAGGTCCTGGTGAATGAATGGGAAAAAGAAAAGGCGCTCCGCGGAACCGGCCGGCGAAGCGCCCCTGCGGGCTTGCCCTCTCTCAGAGCTCTCGAGCCCCTCAGGATCTTGCGACGCTCATGATGACGTCGGCGGCGAGAGCGGGCGTGTCAGCGATGAGGCTCTCGTGCATGGCCGAGAAGCGTTCCTCGAGCATCCTGCGGCGGGCTTCGTTCTGAAGCGCGTCCTCAAGCGCGTAGGAGATCGGATCGGGCTCGCAGAAGAACTGCAGGAACTCGGGCACGACGTTTTCGCCGAGCAGGATGTTCGGCAGGGAAACGCAGTGGATGAGCGCCTTCTTCTGCATGATCATGCCCGTGAGGGCGGGCATCTTGTAGCCCACGACCATCGGCTTCTTGTAGAGCGCGCACTCGAGCGCGGCCGTGCCGGAGGCGACGAGCACCGCGTCGGCGGCCTCGATCGTGCGATGGCTTTCACCCGTGACGATCTGCATCGCCTGGGCAAGGCGCGGGTACATGCTCGCCACCTGCAGGATGCGGGTACGGGCCTGCTCGTCGACGGCGGGAATCAGGACGTGGGCGCCGCCGTTGCGGGCGAGAAGACGCTCGACGGCGTTGAAGAAGACCGGAGCACAGCCCTTGAGCTCGTCGACGCGCGAGCCAGGCATCACGGTGATGACGGGCAGGCCGTCGTCACCAATGCCGAAGCTCCTGCGGGCGCCCGCCGTGTCGGGCGTCATCGGGATGATGCCCGCGAGCGGATGGCCGACGAAGGTGGCGGGCACGCCGGCCTTGCGGTAGATCTCCTGCTCGAACGGGAAGACGAGCAGCATGTGGTCGACGGCGCGGCGGATCGTCTGGATGCGCTCGGGACGCCAGGCCCAGATCGAGGGGCTCACGAAGTGAACGGTCGGAACGCCGCGGCGGCGCAACTTCTCCTCGACGGCGAGGTTGAAGTCGGGAGCGTCGACGCCCACAAACACCTGCGGCATCGAGTCGCCGAAGCGGGTGATGAGGTCCTTGCGGAAGCTCAGCAGGCGCGGCAGGTGCGTGAGCACTTCGACATAGCCGCGCACGGAAAGCTCGCGCGAGTCGTACCAGGCGCGAAAGCCCGCGGCGCGCATCTTGTCGCCGCCCACGCCGTACTGCGGAGCACCGCCCATGCGTGCGGCCACCTCAGGAATCACAAGGCTCGCGATGAAGTCGCCGCTCGCCTCGCCGGCAAGCCAGACGGCGCCGTTGCGTTCAAGCGTCGGAATGGAAGACTGAATGCCCATGAGTTTCCCCTCGTTGATGGTACGGTTCGTAGTGGTGAGAATGAATGCGCCGGGCGGATCAGCGGATCACGCCGCGCGGGCTGCTACCGATGAATTCGATGAAGCGGGTGAGCTGCTCGACGGCGTCCGGGAAGTCGGCCTTGAGGGCCTCGATCTTCACGAGCGCCTCCTTGACGATGAGGCCCTCGCGGTACATCAGGCGGTAGGCCTGGTGCAGCGCGCGCACCTGCGTGTCGGAGTAGCCGAAGCGGCGCAGGCCCACGGTGTTGAGGCCGTGAGGCGCACAGGGGTTGTCGGAGCAGATCACGTAGGGCGGAACGTCGCGCAGAACGGCGGAGGCGCCGCCCACCATGGCGTGCTCGCCGATGCGCACGAACTGATGCACGCCCGTCTGGCCGCCCACGATTGCCCAGTCGTCGACGCGGACGTGGCCCGCGAGCGCGACGTTGTTGGCGATGATCGTGTGGCTGCCGACGCGGCAGTCGTGTGCCACGTGGACGTTGGCCATGAAGAGGTTGTCGCTGCCGACCGTCGTGACGCCCTCGTCCTGAATCGTGCCGATCGAGAACGTGCAGTTTTCGCGGATCACGTTGTTGTCGCCCACGACGAGCACCGTGTCCTCGCCCGCATACTTCTTGTCCTGCGGATCGCAGCCGATCGAAGCGCCCGCGTAGATCACGTTGCCGCTGCCGATCGTCGTGCGGCCCTCGACGCAGACGTGGCTGCGCAGGTGAGTGCCCGCACCGATCCGAACCTTCGGCCCGACGAGGCAGAAGGGGCCGACGACGACGTCGGCGGCGAGCACGGCATCGGGATGAACGATGGAGGACGGATGAATTTGAGCCATGACAATTCCTTTTTTGACCTTGTTCGCGCGCCTTCTTCGGAAATTTCGCGGCATCCCGCCGCCCGCCGTGCATCTGACGTTCTCGTGAAACGGAGCACGGGCGCCCGTGCGCGCAGGCTCCCGCAGGGGCGGAAGCCGAGCAATCCCAATATTATAGATTAGACTGCCCGTGCGCCGAGAAGACGGATCGCGCCCCGGCGAGGAGCCTCCCGCCGCAAATGCCATACGCCGCTTGCGTTTCAGGGCGTTCCTCCTCAGGAACACGCGTGCAGGGCGAACGCAAAAAAAGAGGCCAGCGGTCCTTGGGACTGCGAGCTGAAGTTTTCCAACCAAAAGGAGCGGAGGACTCATGCATTGCTGCGGCGTTCTCCATGCCTTCCATGAGCCGAATCCCGCCCGCCATCCGTTTCGAACTTCCCGGGAGATGTAACAAGAGGTCGGAACGAAACACTTCGAGCATCTCGGAACAAACCCTTGAAACGCCTCTGCAGGAGACGCCCCGCATGACTTTGAGCGAAGAACGCCCCACAGGATTCTTGCATCTCGTTGCAAGCGCCCCGCCGAGGTCAAAAACAAGGCCTGCAGTCGTTTTCCTGCAGGCCGAAATCATGTTCTTGAAGTCTCCGGAGGGCAGCTTCGCCTTCCTGATGCATTGACTGTACCTGAAGGGCCTCCCGGTGCTGTTTCGTCATTGGGCCTTCTGTAACAGAGCTTCCTACCGCGCCGCTCCGCCTCCCTGCCCTCCGCACACAAGATGCCTCGTGCAGAGGGATATATCGCCCGACTGCGCTGCACGGCCTCGTGGAACGCACTTGCATTCTGACGCATTTTGGCGGGATTCCGCCGCAGCCCGACGAAACAGGCAAACCCGAGGCTCCGAAGAAGCAAAAAAAGAGGCCCGCGGGCAACGCCTGCAGGCCTGAAGCTTTCCAACCAAAAGGAGCGGAGGTCCTCCGTGCTCGTCGCACTTCGTTCTCCATGTCTCGTACTTTAGGGCATGTCGCTTCGCGAGCTGTTTCGACTTCCCGGCGGACGTAACAGAGCGCAGGACAAAACCTCGCCCGCGAACCTAGGGTTAACCCTCCAGACGCTACTGCGAGAGGTCTTTTCAGTTGCGGGCGCAGGCGAAAGGCTCGCGGCGACTTTTGCATTCCGTAGCATCTCAGGCGCCTTTCTTACGGGTTCTCGGAAGGAAAATTCCTCCGAAAACCCCTGCGGCACTGCATAACGGCATGCTAGAATGCGCTCCGCACTCTTCAGGGGAGTAGCTCGGGCGGCCGCAACGGCCGCCGTCCTGCGTCAACATGCTTGAAGCGCCTTGCTTTATGGCGCAGGAATGCGAGCCTCGGGGACTCATCGTTCCCGGCGCGGCATGAGCAAGACCTGCGGTGTGTCCTCTTCCGGATAAACCGCAAGGGCGCCCAGGACGCGCCCGGGCCGGCGCATCGGGCAGGGAGAGGATGCGCCCGCAGTTTCTTGAACACATGCCCCACGCGCCGTCCCCGACAATCCCCCATGCTTGAAGCCCTTCAGACTCTTCTTCTCTCCACCGGCGTCGTCACCGCAAGCGAAATCGGCGACAAGACCATGCTCATGGCCATCTGCCTCGCCGCCAGATTCCGCAGGCCTGCTCCCATCATCTGGGGCATCCTCGTCGCCACGGTCCTCAACCACGCGATGGCGGGCGGCGTGGGCGCCGTGCTCGCCACCCTCATCACGCCCGAAATCCTCCGCTGGATCCTGATCGTCTCGTTCGCCGCCATGGCCGCCTGGATGCTCGTCCCCGACAAGCTCGACGACGAGGAGACGGACGAGGGCCGCATGAAGCGCTTCGGCGTCTTCGGCACCACCGTCGTGCTCTTCTTCCTGGCCGAAATGGGCGACAAGACCCAGCTCGCCACCGTGGCGCTCGCCGCGAAGTTCCCCGCCGAGGTCCTCTGGGTCATCTCGGGCACGACGCTCGGCATGATGATCGCCGACGCGCCCGCCGTCTTCATCGGCAACAAGCTCGCCGAGCGCCTCTCTATGAAGCTCATGCGCCGGATCGCCGCCGCGGTCTTCGCCATCCTCGCCGTTGCCGCCTGGCTCGGCTGCTGATCCTGCCGCACTCACCCCGCCGACACGGCGGCAGGGGCCTGAAGCCTCGAAAAATAAAAAAAAAGCCCGCGGTCTCAGTAACAGCGGGCGAATAAATCCAACCAAAAGGAGCGGAGGACTCGTCACCTTCCGGCGTCGTTCTCCGATGAGCTAACTTTACCTGACGAGCTCTCCGCCAAGGTTTCAGACGTCGGGGCAAATGTAACAAGTCTTCAGGAAAAACCCTAGGTTGATTAGTAGTTACCCTGTCTCCCTCCCGCTCTTGCCCGTCACCACAGGCGAATTCAAACTTCACAAGAAAGGCCTAGGCAGTTTGTACTAGATGCATTTTGTTGCATTTCTAGGGGTTTCTTCGTCCCTTCTGGTGCCTTTCGAGCCCTTTGGCAAGGCTTTTTTCCCTGTTCGCGCTTCCCAAAAAAATCCTGCGCGGAGAGGATTCTCCTGCGCAGGACTTCTGCTGCCGTCCGCTTTGAGCGGCTTCAGGCGCGTCGGGACTTCAGGGTCCTTAGGCCTGCTTGCCGGCGTCGGACGTCTTGGGCGCGACGGGGCGGTAGGCGCACATCATCTCAGCCTGGGCGACGACCTTGCCGTCGACGCGGGCGACGGCCTCGAAGATGCCGAGACCGAGCTTGGAGCGGATGAACTTGCCTTCGATCATGAGCTGATCGCCGGGCTGCACTACCTGCTTGAAGCGGGCCTTGTCGATGCCTGCGAAGTAGAAGAGCGAGTTCTTGCGGTCCGTGCCTTCGGGAAGGCGGGAGAGCGCGATGATCGCGCAGGCCTGGGCCATCGCCTCGATGATCAGAACGCCGGGCATGACGGGCACGCCGGGGAAGTGTCCCGTGAACTGCGGCTCGTTGGCAGTGACGTTCTTGAGCGCAACCACGCGGCCGGCCTCCGTGTCGAGTTCGACGATGCGGTCGATGAGAAGGAACGGATAACGGTGCGGAAGCATGTCCATGATGTCACGGATGTCGAGCGTACTCATATTGGAACGTAACCTCTATTGAAAAATGGGGCCTTGGCGTGCGGCGGGATGCCGCCGCTCTCCGGGGGCATCTTCTTATTGTCGCGCCTTTTGAAAAATTATTCTTCGGCAGAACGGATTAACGCCTCGAGTTCAGCCATGCGGCGGGCAAGGGCCTTGAGCTCCTTGCGCATGGCAGGAAGACGCGAGATCGTGGCGCCGACGAGCTGGAAGTCGCGGCCCTCCAAGGCGGGGAAGAAGCCGGTCTTCTGGGCGGGTTCCTTGCCCCAGCCCGTGATGGCCGTGCCCGGACCGATGCCGGAACCTGCGGGGATGTTGATGTGGCCGTTAATCATGGCCGCGCCGCCCACCATGCAGTGGTCGCCCACGGTGGTCGAACCCGCGATGCCCACGCAGGCAGCCATCACGACGTGGCGGCCGATGCGGTCGTTGTGGCCGAGTTGGATCTGGTTGTCAAGCTTGGTGCCGTCGCCGATCACGGTGTCCTCGAGGGCGCCGCGGTCGACCGTCGTGCCCGCGCCGATCTCGACGTCGTCGCCGATCACCACGCGGCCCACCTGCGGGATCTTGACCCACTCGCCCTTGAAGGGCGCAAAGCCGAAGCCGTCGCCGCCGATCACGCAGCCGGGCTGGAAGATGCAGCGGTTGCCGACGACCGTGCCGCGTTCAAGCACGCAGTTCGGGTAAAGAATGCAGTCCTCGCCCACGACCGTGTCCTCACCCACGACGGCGCCCGTCTTGATGACGGTGCGTGCGCCAACGCGCGCGCCGCGGCGCACGACGGCGAGCGCCTCGACCGTTGCGCTCGGATCCACCTCGGCGCCCTCTTCAACGAAGGCGCGCGGATGAATGCCCGCAGGCGTTTCGACGTGGAAGAGAATCTGGGAGGCGAATGCAAAGAAGGCGTACGGATTGTCGCAGACGAGCACGGCGCGGCCGGGTTCGTCCGAACCGAAGAGCGCCTCGACATCCTGCTCGCGCATGATGAGGAGCGAGGCCCTCGAAGCCTTCATCGCCTCGGCGTAGGCGGCGTTCGTGAGAAAGGCCATGTCGCCTTCGCCCGCAGTCTGGGGCGGCATGAAGCGGGAGACTTCGGCGCATTCGCCCAGAAGGCGCATTTCAAGCCTTCCGCGGCTCATTCCGGACACGCGGGCAATCAGATCGGTAACGGCATAACGCGGCAGATTTTCGGCCATGACGGCTCCTCAGTATGTTGTGGTTTCGTTGTTGCATGACGGCGAACGGGCCTCAGGCCCGTTCATGCCGCTTTGCTTTTTCCATTATTTTTTCTTCTTCGCAGGCTTGACGTCGGCGTCAAGCGCCTTCATCACGCGGTCCGTGATGTCGACCTTGGGACTGGCATAGAAGAACTCGTAGAGCACCAGATCGAACTTCTCGCTCTCGGCGATCTGCTGGATGATGCGTCCTGCGCGTCCCTGCAGCAGGAGCACCTCCTCGTTGCGTCGCTGATTGAACTCGTCGCGGGCCTCGCGGCTGCGGCGCGCAACGTCGCGCTCCATCTCGGCGAGCTCCCTGCGCTCGGTGACGCGCTCGCTCTCGCTCATGTCGGAGGCGCCCTTCTCAAAGCGCTCGAGACGCTGCTTGAAGCGCTTGGTGAGCGCATCAATCTCCTCCTGACGGCGCATGCCCTCGGCATTGAGGCGCTCGCCCGCTTGGGCGGCGGAGAGAGAGTCGCGCAGAATGCGCTCCATGTTGACGACGCCGATGCGAAGATCCGCGGCGCCCACGGGCGCGAGCATGGCGAGGCCGAGCACAGCGGCCGAGAGAACGGAGGGCAGAAGCTTTTTCACGGTGTTCACCTTTGGGCTTGAAAAAAACGGGGCGCCCGATTTGGGCAGCCCCGTCTGCAGGCATTTTCGTATTTTACCGCCGCGCACGGCCCGACGACGGGCCGCCCGCGCGGCTCGGCAGGTCTTAGAAGCCCGTGCCGATCTGGAACTGGAAGCGCTGCGTCTTGTCGCCTTCCTTCTCGTTGAGCGGGAAGGCCAGCGAGAACTTCAGCGGGCCGAGCGGAGAGATCCAGGCCACGCCGATACCGGTCGAGTAGCGCAGGTCGCTCATGCTGAATTCCTGACGCCTGTAGTCGGCATGGCCGTTAGCGTTGACGAAGCCTTCGTAGCCCCAGGCATAGCCGGCGTCGAGGAAGCCGAAGATACGCAGCGTGCGGTCGCCGCCCGGCAGCGGGGCGAGGAGTTCAAGCGAGGCATTGACCATGCGGTCGCCGCCCAGATTGTCCGCGTCGTCGTTCATCTTGTTCGTGCTGTCCTTCGGACCGAGCGTGCCGGATTCGAAGCCGCGCACCGAGCCGATGCCGCCCACGTAGAAGTTCTTGAAGAACGGGAACATGTCGGTCTGGCCGTAGACGTCGCCGTAGCCCACTTCGCCGTTGAAGGCCAGCGTCCACGTCCTCGAGAGCGGGAAGTAGTGCTGGTACTGGTAGGTGAACTTGTAGTACTCGATGTCCATGCCCGGCAGGCCGACTTCACCGTTGAGTCGCTGGTACACGCCGCGCGTCGGAGCGAGCGAGTTGTCGCGGGAGTCGCGGGACCAGCCGACCGTGGCGGCCACGGACACGGGATCGGCGCCGTAGCGGTTCACGTAGTCCTGATAGCGCTGCGGGGAGTTGCTGTTGGCGTCAACCTTCGTGGATTCGATCTTGCCGCCGAGGAACACGCGGTCGTTTTCCGTGAACGGGATGCCGAACGCGAGCGAGGCGCCGCGGGTTTCGTATTCCACGTCGGCGACGTCGAGCTCTTCAAGGTCGACGCGGCGGTCATAGACTTCCCACGAGCGGCTGATGCCCTCGGGCGTGATGTACGGTTCGACGACGGAGAGCGCGTAGGTGCGCTGGGACTTCGACGTGTTGACGTCGACGGACACGGACTTGCCGGTACCGAAGACGTTGTTCTGCGCGAAGCCCGCCGAAAGGATGATGCCGTCGGACGTGGAGTAGCCCGCACCGAGCGAGACGGAGCCGGTCGGACGCTCCTTCACCTTGATGTCGACGTCGACCTGGTCGCGCGTGCCGGGCACGGGCACCGGGTCGGCCGTCACGGACTCGAAGTAGCCGAGACGGTCGATGCGGTCGCGCGAGAGCTTGACCTTGGAGCTGTCAAACCAGGCGGATTCGTACTGGCGGACTTCACGGCGGATCACCTCGTCCTTCGTGCGGTTGTTGCCCGTGATGTTCACGCGGCGAACATAGGCGCGGCGGCCCGGGTCGATCGTGTAGACGACCTCGACCGTGCGGTTCTCGCGGTCGGCGATCGGATTGGGCGTCGCGGTCGCAAAGGCGTAGCCGAGCGTGGAGAGCTTGTCGACGAGCGCCGTGGAGACATTGTTGACCTGCTCGGCGCTGTAGATCTCGCCCGCCTTGAGCGTCAGGAGCTTGTTGAGCTCCTCGTCGATGCCGAGAAGGTCGCCCGTGAGCTTGGCGCCAGCGATCGTGTACTTCTCGCCCTCGGTCATGTTGATCGTGATGTAGACGTCGGACTTGTTGGGCGCGATGGAAACCTGGACGGAGTCGATCTTGAAGTCGAGGTAGCCCTGATTCATGTAGAAGGAGCGGATCGTCTCAAGGTCGGCCGCAAGCTTTTCACGGCTGTAGAGATCGCGCTTCGTGTACCAGCTGAACCAGTTCGGCATGCCGAGCTGCATCTGGTCGAGCAGCTCGTCGGCATCGAAGAGGCGGTTGCCCGGGAAGCGTATCGGGCCGTTCGACGAGGCACGGCCTTCGTCGACGTTGATCGTGATGCGCACGCGATTGCGTTCGAGCGGCGTGGCGATCGTCTTGATCTTCACGCCGTAATAGCCGCGGGCGAGGTACTGGCGGCGCAGCTCCTGGTCGGCGCGGTCAAGCGTCGCCTGGTCGAAGATGCGGCCCTCGGCCATGCCGACGTCGCGCAGGCTGGTCTCGACAGCGTCCTTGTCGAAGGCCTTGATGCCGTGCGTCTCAATGGTCGCCACGGCGGGACGCTCGACGATGTGCACGACGAGCACGTCGCCGTCCTGAGAGAGCGACACGTCCTTGAAGAGGCCGGAGCGGTAGAGCGAGTGGATGGCGCGGGTGCCCATGTCGGGCGTGTACTCGTCGCCTGTGCGGAACGGAAGATGCGAAAAGACCGTACCGGGTTCGGTACGCATCAGGCCTTCAACTCGAATGTCGGAAATGACAAAAGCCGAGGCCCCCTCGGCGCACACCATGGCCGCAATGACAGCGGCGGCCGTCTTCGTCAGATTGGCAGACAAAATGAATTCTCTCTATATCGTCACGGGTCACGCCCTCCGCCCTTGCACGGTCTGCTTCAGGTTCATCCCCGAAGACGACCGCAAACGGCGGCGGCAAATTTGTGTAAGGTTACCAAATCTTGAGGCTCTCCGTTAGCGGGCGGCGGGACCTCTTTCACGACAGAACGGGTAATCCCTGTCTTCGAGGCCGCATTCACGCGCCGCCCGACTCCCGCCGAGCCCCGTCACACGCCCTCGAACAGGCGCGTGAGGTCGTTGTTCATTGCAAAGGCAAAGACGACGAGCATCAGGCCGAAGCCCGCCTTGCCGATCCAGTTCTTCGTCCTTTCGGAAAAGTCCCGGCCGCGCAGGCCCTCGAGGCCGAGCACCACGAGCTGTCCGCCGTCGAGCACCGGCACGGGGATCAGGTTCATGAAGCCGATCGCGATCGAGATGAGCGCAAGATATTCGAGGAAGGGCACGAAGCCACCGCGAACGGCGTCGCCCGCCATGTCGGCAATGCCGATCGGGCCCGTCAGGTTCTTCGTGCTGGCCTCGCCCGTGGCCATCTGGCTAACGCCTCTGGCCTGAAGGGTGGTGATGCTTTTCACCTTGCGCCAACCCGCGGCGACTGCGTCAACAGGCGAGAGCCTCACGACGACCATCTCGGGAAGCGCCCTGATGCGGATGCCGACAACCGTGCGGCCCTCGGACGTCACGGGCATGATCTCCACCACGCGCTCGGTCTCGGGCGTCCTGATGTTCGAAAGCGTCAGCCTCACGGGCGAGCCCGCGGGCGTCGCGCCTATGGCCTCAACCGCCTCCTGGACCGAGCTCACCCCTGCGCCGTTGACGGCCAGAATCCTGTCGCCGCTCGCAAGCCCCGCCTTTTCGGCGGGGGGAACCCTCCCCCTCCCCCCCCCCACCGGGGCCCCGCGCCCGGGCACGAGGGCGGGGTGGATGACGGGCGGGCGGCCCCCCCCGTCGGCTAAGGTGCAGCCCCCGCGCGGGGAAAGCCCGGCGGAGGGCGCCATCCCGCCGGGGGAGCCTCAGGG
>OBLF01001440.1_pt1 | contig 19347 bp, 19 predicted proteins | sample 1519231 | NCBI WGS metagenome assembly OBLF01 (sample SAMEA2602895, study PRJEB22501) | metagenome | reverse complement strand
CGTTCCAGTTGCTTTTGGAACGGCATTTCTCTTAATCTTCTAACCCATGGCTCCCGGTTACGTTTTTCAAACTTGACGGCATTGATTTGAATGACCGTATCCGTCCTTTAATCACACCGTTCCAGCTTCTTTGCCTTTGCAAAGAACCCCCACAGAAGGGCCGTACATCCCACCATGCAGGCAGGCATGATGAGGAAGGAAGTCCGGTAACCTACGGCGTCCACCAAGCTGCCAAACACGGCGTTGAAGAGAATGTCCGCCAGCGAAGCCACACTCAGCACCAGACCCGATGCAGAGGAAGCTGCGTGACTAGGCCAGTATCGCGGGATCAGCATAACAAGGGTCGGATACAGGATGGAAAACAACAGACCGCTGACCGCCAAGAGCCACAGGCCCGGTGCCCCCAGCAGCACGCCCACCGTGTACAGCACGGCGGAGCTGGTGGCGAAGAGCCGCAGGCAGCGGTAGATGCCAAGCTTATCCACCAGACTGCTCAGCACCAGACGCCCCACCATCACACAGCCAAAGAAAACAGCGGTAAAGTTTGCCGCCTGTCCCATGGGCACTTCCAGTGCATTGGTGGCATAGCTCACCAGCCAGTTCATAATGCCATGTTCCGCAATGAAGTACAGCCCGATGATCAGCACCAGCGGCAGAAATGCCGGGCAGGCCATGATCTCCTTGGGGGATGCCTTGTCCCCGGTTTTCTGCTCCTGCACCTCCGGCATAGGGAACAGCACGAACAGCACCATGGCCACTGCGCCAATGGCCAGCAGCCCCCATGCCACGGTGTGCCAGCTGGAAATATCCGTAGCCCAGTTGCCGATGATGCTCTGGCTGCCGCTGGTGCCGATGCCCTGAATGAAGAACAGGAAGTTCACAAAAAAGCCGGGGGCAGCGGCAAACATCCCGGTCGTGATCAGGTTCATGTTGGTGTTCAGCAGCGTGGATGTGCCCATGGCAAAAAACATTCCCACAAGCAGCAGCAGATAGGAGTCCGTGGTGGCAAACAGCAGCATGGCCCCGCTCCACAAAAAGGTATACAGCAGCATGGCCTTGCGACGGCCCAGAATATCCACCCCGAAGCCGCCGACGGCCAGAAACACGAGGTTGCCGATGTAGCTTACGGTGACGATCTGAGACAACTGGGCGGTACTCAGCTGGAAGTGGGCAGAGAAGATGGTGGAAAAAATGCCCCGCATGGCATCGTTCGCGCCCAGACCCACCATCAGAATCAGGAACGCGGCAAACGTGATGATGTTCTTTTTCTTGTTCATTGGTTTATCCCTCAAAAGAAGCCGCCGCCCGGCCCGACCCGGCAAAAGGGGCCAGCGCCGATGCGGCGGCTTGCTCATTATTGATAGGCGGCTCAGCCCAGTTCGATGCTCTGGTATTCCGGGGCGGCAGCCTCAGCAGTCAGACCCATGGTCTGCACGTTGGTGCAGCTCTGAGTAAGAAGCGCCTGTGCGAAGTCCGAACGGTCCTCGCCTGCAAAGCCCAGCGTGGAGTTCCGAATGGTGACACCATCCACCCAGCGCAGGAACATGGCTGCACTCTTCTGATGCAGCATGCCTTCCTTTTCAGGCGGAATGGGACGCAGGTCGTACATTCCGCGCTCCCACTTGCTGGTAGCTTCCAGACAGACGTTGACATTTTCAAACAGAATGTTCTTGATGTGATTCTCCTCGTTGCCGGAGAGGAACACACCGTTCTCACCCTTGCAGGTGACGTTGAAGAAGCGGACATTCTCGATGCTGCCGCTGTGGGTGTTGGCGTTCCGGTCGTGGGTCGTCATCACGATGGGTTCTGCGCAGCCCCACCAGCACTCGGCAAAGCGGCGGGTCTCGATCATGATGTTGGAGAAGCTCACGTTCCGCACACAGCCGCCGTCACGGATCTGGATGGACAGGCCGCGGTTGGTTCCGGTGATGATACAGTTATCCACCAGAATGTTCTCGAAATCTGCCACGCCCTCTGTGCCGATCTTGATCGCGGCACTGGTAGAGGTCAGCGTGCAGTTGGAGATGATGACGTTCTTGGTGGGGCCGTACTCGTTGTTGCCTGCTGTGGTCTTGAGGCAGATGCAGTCATCTGCACACTGGACATGGCAGCCGATGATCCGCACGTTGGTGGAGTGATCCGGATCGATGCCGTCGGAGTTGGTGCAGTCCAGCGGGTTCAGCACCCGGATGTTGGAGATCAGCACATCGTTGCATCCGGCAGGGTGCAGCGTCCAGAACGGAGAGTTCTGCAGTGTCACGTCATGGAACGAGATGTGGTTGCAGTGCTCCACATACACCATGGTGGGACGGGGGTAGAAATCACCGTTGAAGTAGTAACGGCTTGCCCGCTTCATAAAGGCATAAACATTGCCGTCCACTGCGCCCTGACCCGTGATGGAGAAGTTGTCTGCATCCTTGGCGTGAATAAAGGTGTAAGCCGGTTTTGCCACCGGACGATCCACGGCCTTTGCGCCGGAAACTGCTGCCACGGAAGCATCATCGCCGTTGGGGTTGAAATAGGTGGAGATATCGGAGTGCGCTTTCAGAAGGGCACCCTGTTCCAGATGCAGCTCTACGTTGCTTTTCAGCTCGATAGAACTGGAATAGTAGGTATGACCGCCCTCCAGTACAACGCGGCCGCCGCCTGCTGCGTTGCAGGCATCAATGGCAGACTGGATTGCAGCGGCATCATTGGTTGCGCCATCGCCGACAGCGCCATACTTGGTGACTGAATAAACCATGAAAACTTGCTCCTTTTCGCATTATCAGACTGCGCCGAACAGGGTGGGCAGAGCCATGGAGAACCAAGGCACATAGGCTACCAGCATCAGCGCCACAAAGATCGCGGCATAGAACGGCAGGACCGGTTTGATCATGTCCTCCATGTCCATATCTGCCACCGAGCAGCCGCTGAACAGTGCGCTGCCAACGGGCGGGGTGATGTTGCCGATACCCAGGTTCATGACCATCATGATACCGAAGTGGATGGGGTCCATACCGAAGGACTGGACAACGGGCAGGAAGATCGGGGTGAAGATCAGGACAGCCGGGGTGATGTCCATGAAGCAGCCAACCACCAGCAGAACAAGGTTGATGATGAGCAGGATAACATACTTGTTGCTGGAAACGCTGATCAGTGCGTTGCCGATGGCGCTGGGCAGGCCGGTAAAGCTCATAACAAAGCTCATGACGTTGGAGCCGGCAATCAGGAACATGATGACAGCGGTGGTCTCGCAGGCGTCCAGCAGGATCTTGGGCAGATCCTTGATCTTGATGCTGCGGTAAACAACGATGGACAGGAACAGGGTGTAGGCAACAGCCACTGCAGCGGACTCCGTTGCCGTGAAGATGCCGGACATAACGCCGCCGACGATGATGACGATCAGCAGCAGGCTGGGGATGGCGTCCACGAAGTACTTGAAGAAAACAGAAGCCGGAACCTTACCGGCAGTGGGATAGTGGTTCTTCTTTGCGATGACATACGCCACCACCATGCAGGCCAGTGCCCACATCAGGCCGGGGATGTAGCCGGACATGATCATGCCCACCACAGAGCAGCCAGCCAGCACCGGATAGATGATCAGGATGCCGGAAGGAGGAATGATCAGACCGGTAGGTGCAGAAGCGATGTTGACGGCAGCGGCAAACTTTTTATCGTAGCCTTCCTTCTCCTCCATGGGGATCAGAACGCCGCCGATGGCAACGGAAGCTGCAACGGAGGAACCGGACAGAGAGCCGAACAGCGTGTTGCCCAGAATATTGGTGTGCGCCAGACCACCGGGGATGCGGCCGACCAGAATTTTTGCGAAATCGATCAGTTTCTGTGCAATGCCGCCGGTGTTCATCAGAACACCGCAGAGGATGTAGAACGGGACAGCCAGCAGCGAGAAGCTGTCAACGCCGCCCACCATGCGCTGGCTGGCAACGAAAGTGCCCAGATCCAGAGACAGGGTGGAGGCCATGGTCACGACCGACGAAATGATGATACTGACCGAGACCGGGACGCTCAGCGCCAGCAGCAGCGCAAACGTGCCGATCAGGAGCAGACCGACTTGAAAAGTACCCATTTTAGGTTCGTCCTCCTTTTTTATGCTTCTTTGGCAGACTCTGCCTTGGGGCCCTGCTTCATATCGCGCAGATCCTCACCGATGAAGATGAGCGCGTAGAAGATGAACAGGATGGCACCCACAGGGACGCTGGCGTAGATCAGGGGCATGGGCAGCTGCAGCGCAGCGCTCAGCTGATCCGCAGCGGTGTTGACAAGGCGCGTGCCGCCGCCGATCATGACAACAACGCAGAACAGGATGACCATAGCCTGCACAAAGATATCCAGGATCTTCTGGCCCTTGAAGGACAGACGCTTGCTCAGCGCGGTGATGGCCAGATGCTTGCGGCGGCCGTATGCGTAAGCACCGCCCACCATGGTCACCCAGATCAGCAGATACCGCAGCGCTTCTTCGGTCACGGTGCTGGGGTTGTTCAGGATGTAGCGGGTGATGACCTGCCAGCAGACAGCAATGACCATGACACCCATGATAATGGTGCTGAGGACCTGAATAATCTTATCGATCAGGCCGCGGAATTTAACGATCAACATGGTATGCTCCCCTCCTCATCAAGCCTGTACATAGGACAGGAAGTCCTCGTAATAACGGGCATTGTCGGCGCTCTTGGCACAGAACTCGTCGCGCAGGGGCTGGGTAGCCTCGATAAAGGCCGTCTTGTCGATAGTGTAGAATTGGACGCCCATCTCCTTGGCGCCGTCGATGTTCTCCTGCACCAGATCCTGCCATACGGCCTCGTGTGCTTCGTTGCCCTGCGTCATGCCGTTTACGATGGCACTCTGCTCGGCCTCGTCCAGACTTTCCCAAGTCTCGGTGGAGATGATCACGATATCGGGCACCATCTGGTGCTGGGTGTAGGTGTAGCTCTTGCAGACTTCACCGTGGCCGTCCTGCACCAGAACTGTCTCGTTGTTCTCTGCGCCGTCAATAATGCCCTGCTGCAGACCGGTGTAGGTCTCGCCGCTGGACATGGGCGTTGCACTGCCGCCCATGGCACGGATCATGGCAATGGACGTGGGGCTGTCCTGAGTGCGGATCTTCAGACCCTTCAGGTCTGCGGGGCCTTCACAGGGGCCGTCTTTGGTGGTGTAGATGCTGCGGGAGCCGGAATCGAACCAGCCGATAGCAAAGAAGCCCTGATCGTAGGTGCTCTTGAAGATCTCCTGCACCGCTTCGCTCTGGTTCATAACGGCAAAATACTGCTCGGTGCTCTCGAACACATACGGCATCGAGAAGATGGCGTATGCGCTGTTGAACTGCTCCATGCTGGAAGCGGAGACCTTTGCAATATCCAGAACACCGGCCTTGACCAGCTGGATCATTGCTGCGTTGTCGCCCAGCTGACCATTGGGGTAAACGCTGAAGGTCAGGTCGGATTCAGCAGAAGCAACTTCCGTCATCTTCTGCAGTCCAACATTGACCGGGTGCGCTTCGCTGTGGCTGTGTGCCACCAGCAGATGCTTGGAGCTCAGGCCGTCTGAAACCGAGCCGCCGCATCCGGTGAGCGACAGGCTTGCGCCTACGGCAGCAAGACCTGCAGCAGCCAGAAAGCTGCGGCGAGTAATACGTCTTGTTCCTATCATGATTGACATCTCCAGTTTTCTTTGTTTGATTGACTGCGTGCAAAACCGATTTTGAACTCCTGTCGGTCAGAGTGAAACTTATCCCTTCCGCAAAGGGCTTCAGGCTGCGCATTCCCTACCATTTCCGTTCTGCCATGTGCAACAGGCTTTCTGTCAATAAAAATAGCGCAAACTCGTTGTAATGTACAGGCCTTTTTTGGTGAAAACCTTGCATTTCTTGGTATAATCCAGCCTTTTTTGCAAAATTATTGTCATTTGTTGGTCAAAATATTGCATATATTGGTACATCATGTTATGATGAACTAGCCCAAAAGAATTTTGTGACTGGAGGTATTTTTCTGTGAAAGTCATCAAAACCGATAAACATTACATGGCCGAACCGGATTTTGAGATCGACCATTACAAGGACGCCAGCTATCCCCCAGTCGCTTCTCATTACCATGAGTTCTATGAGATTTTTCTCTTTGTCAGCGGAAATGCGGATTATGTCGTCCACGACAAAATGTTCCGGCTCAAGCCGGGAGACCTGCTGATCATCCCCCCTGCCATTATGCACCATCCCATCTTCCGGGACTTTGAGATCCCCTACGAGCGGTATGTGTTGTGGCTCAGTCCTCCGGCTTTTGATACCATGAAAAAGATCGACCCGGACATCGATTACTTTCTCCGTCCGGGTCATGCAAAAACATTTTTGATTCGGGATAGCGTGGACAGTTCCCGCGCCCGGTTCGGGCAGTTTGAAGCCCTGACCCACGCTTACCGGGAGGAAAGCCTGTGTTACCACAGTGAGGGCATGGCCGATATTCTCCGCATCCTGATCGGCATCAACCGTTCCTTATATAATCGGGAGCACGTTTTTGCCAAGGCGCAGAAGCCAAGCGTCCTGAGCAACGCCCTGCATTATATCGATTTGAACCTCAGCGGCGATCTTTCACTGGACACGGTGGCAAAGGCGCTTTTCATCGATAAATACAATTTTTCCCATATGTTCAAGCAGAATATGCAGATCAGTTTTTACCAGTATGTCATCCAGCAGCGGCTGCTGGAAGCCAAACGGCTGCTCATGAAAAAAGAACCGATCTCTTCCATCCCGGCCAAATGCGGTTTTTCTGATTATAACGCCTTTTACCGCTCCTTTAAAAAGAATTACGGTGTCAATCCGCGCGAATATGTCGCTTACCACATGAAGGCCATCCACGGTGAAGTTGGCGGCTTGTCTCTTGATATCGACCACCAGAGCACAGAATCCTGATATATTCCTCTGTTACCGTCATTTTTATAAAATCACAGCCGTTGTTTTTCAGTCAAGCCACCACGGCAGTTCCAGCCACAGATTATCCATGGCCTGTTCCTCCGTCTTTTTGGCGCGGCCTTTTGTCAGGTGAAAGTATATCGCCGTGCCGATCAGCGGATGTTCCTCGCCATCGGTGAAGCCATAGCGGTACAGCAGATAGGTCTGCTCCCGTTGGGGCAGCCGTTTCAGGCCATCGTACAGTTCCCGGCGCGATTCCTGCTCTGCAGCAGACTGCAAGATTCCCAGCAGACCGTTCCGCAGCTGTTCCAGTGCTTCCGGCGTGGCTCCTTCCATGCCCGAAACACTGTCCAACATTGCATCCGTCAACTGCTCTGCCGTGATCGTTGGGTGCTGCACATCCTGCCCCTTGGTCAGTTCATTGAACATCTTCTCGGCCACTTTCTTGCTCATGGCTTCCTGTTCGGCGTAATGGCTCCCGATGCCCTTTTTGATTTCCTTGACCGCTGCCATGAAGTACATTTCAATGTCATCAAGGTCACCTTGGTATACTGGCTTTCTCCGAAGGCTGATGTCCTTCTGCCCAACGGTCTGGCTGTGGAGCCGGTGCTGATCCGCAAAAAGTTCCTCAAGTGGCAGGATGCACACCCGGAGTTCCCCCGCATTGTCTTTCACGGTCTGCGGCACTCCAGTGCGACCTATCAGCTGATAATCTCCGGCGGCGATGTAAAAGCTGTTCAGGGAACTACCGGACACGCCACGGCGGATATGCTGGTGAACGCCTACGCTCATATCCAGCAGTCCTCTCGTGTGGAGCTTGGGAAAAAGTATGAAGAAGGCTTCTATGCGAAACCCGGAACACCCAGCCCGCAGGCTATAAACGCCGAAGGCGAACCGACCATCTCTATGACTGCTCTGCTGGAACTTTTGAAGAATGCTGACCCCGAAGTAAAGGCGCAGCTCCGTCTGGCTCTGCTGACCTGATGCAAAATTTACCACGCATTTCAAAGCAATTCCAGCCCATGCAGAGGATTCCCACGAAAACGCCGACCGTGCAAAAACCGTGCATTGACCGTGCAAACCCCGATTTTTCGGGGTTACATAACAAAAAAGAACGCCAAATCTTACGATTTGACGTTCAAAATTTGGTGCACCTCCAGGGACTCGAACCCTGGGCCCACTGATTAAGAGAGCAAGCCGCCGGTTCGTCTCAATTTATGGAAGTTTCGAGTCATCGTTATTTTTAATCAAGACAACGTGATTTTTCACCCGGCAATTTCTGCACCCTTTGTCGGATTTTGCACCGAGAAGCACCCTCTGCACGTTTTGAAACCGTGCAGAATCCGTGCAGAAACCGTGCACCTACTCTCCGACAAATGATAAATCACCCTATCCCCCACCGACTTGACGGCATTGGTTTGAGTGGCCGCACCCCGCTTTGTACCCGAACAAACAAAAATACAGAAGCCGCACGTCCTGTCAATGCGCGGCTTCTGTGTTAAAAAAGGGGGATTGATATGGTTCTTGCGGTGGTTCTCAAGCCTCCGGCATCTGATACTCGTGGGTCTGCATATACTCTTCTACCTGATCCAAGGTGGGCATGGCATCGGAGCAACTATGGCCGGTAATGGTGATTGAAGCAGCCGCTGCAGCATACTTCAGTGCTTCTTCCAGACTCTTCCCACATATCAACGCATTGTTGAAAGAGCCGGAGTAGGAGTCTCCCGCACCAAAACTCTTGAGCACCTTTGTTGGATAGATACCGCCCATGGTGCGGCCCTCGGCGGTATAGAGATGAGAGCCTTTTTTGCCCTGCTTGATGGAGACAAGGCTTACGCCCTTCTCCAGCAACCAGTGAGCACTCCGGTCGTCATCATGATTGCCCGGGTGGAAAAGTTCTTCCATCTTATCAAACTCTTCCCGAGTTCCCAGCACCATATCTGCCTGCTGGGCAGTGAGGGTAAAATAGATACTGGTCTCATCGTCATTGTCCCAGGTTCCGTCACGGTAGTCGAGGTCAAAGGCAACAACCACACCGTTCCGCTTTGCCATGGCGATGGCGAGGAACACAGCCTCCCGCGCCGGAGAATGGGAGAGAGATGTGCCCGAGATGAGCAGCAGCTTGTGGCTGGCGATATAGCTCTCGTCCAGCTGAGCACAGTCGATGTGAAGGTCGGCGCAGTCGGTGCGGTACATGAAACAGTTGCACGAGCCCTCTTTGATCTCACCCATGGTCACACCGGAACGGATGCCGGGGGCGGCTGTCTCGATGTGGGAGGTATCCACCCCCTGGTCAGCCAGATATCTGACGATGAAGCGTCCGAACTGGTCATCGGACACCTTGCCGATGTAGCCAACTTTCAGGCCCAGACGGGCCATGGCGACAGCGGTGTTGGCGGGAGAGCCGCCCACATATTTGGAGAAAGTCTTTGCTTCCTCCATGGGGCCGATCTCATTGGCGTAGAGATCGATGGTGGCGCGGCCAAAGGCTACCACATCATTGGGCTTCTGAAGATCAAATTTCAGCATAGCGGTCCTCCCTTATGCATCCTCATGCTCCAGCGTGTCCAGCAGCTCCATGGCTTCCTTCACGGACAGACCATTGTGTACCACCTGTCCCAGAGTCTTGACCAGCGGGGTCACATGGGGGTATTGGAACACGAAGCGTCCGTAAGTCACGCCTGCAGCACCGGCATCCATGACATCACGGGTCATCTGAATGAAATCCTGTGCGGTCTTGCAGCCGTTGCCTCCGGCAATGGCCACCCGGGTGGGGGCAGCCTGCACCACCCGGGCAAAGCTCTCGGGGTCGCCGGTGTAGGTGGTCTTTACCAGATCCACCCCCAGCTCTGCAGCAGTGCGGGCAGCGTACATCACGTTCTCCACGCTACGCTGGTCGTCCCCGGTGATATGGTTGCCGCGGGGATAGATATGGCTGATGAGGGGCATCCCGTTGCGGTGAGCTTCCTCGCTGATGCGGCCCAGCATGGCGATCTGCTGCTCCTGATTGTCACCGCCTAGGATGCAGCCCACCGACACGGCATCGGCACCCATGGCAATGGCTTCTTCCACACTGGCCACCTGCACATCACTCTCGTAATGGTAGACGCCAAAGGTGGTCAACTTGAGCACAAGACAGGTCTTGCCTGCGTAGGGAGCAAAGCAGTGTTCTGCAATGCCCTTATGCATGGTGATGGCATTCGGACCACCGGCCACCATCTTGGCAATGGTATCATCGATGGTATCCAGACCTTTCATCACACCACGGCCCATGGCATGGTCTACAGTCAGGCCGAAGTACTTACCGTCCTCGGTGGGCATCAGGCGCTTGAGACGAATTTCTTTTCCGATCATAATACTGTTACCTCGTTGCTGCTGTTTACGCAAGCAGGTTCACAAAGAAGTTGATGTACTGCGGGCAGAGGGTGGTGACCAGGATGGCGATCAGGCCCACGCCCATAAAGGGGATGGCTTCCTTGACCGTTTCTCCAAATGTGGAGTGGGCGATCTTGGTGGAAACGAAGATACCGACAGCAAAGGGAGGAGTCAGGAAGCCAACGCACATATTGACCAGCATGATGGCACCGAAGTGGACGGTGCTGATGCCGTAAGTCTGCGCCACGGGCAGCAACAGCGGGGTCATGATGAGGATGGTGGCGTTAATGTCCATGAATGTGCCCATGAAGATGAACAGGATGTTGATCATCAGCAGGAAGCCCCAGCGGCTGGAGATGTTGGCCGTGATTAGGTTGGACAGGAAGGAGGAGATACCGGCCAGCGTCATGACCTTGCCGGCCACAGCGGAGAAGGCGTTCAGCAGACCGATAACGGCAGTGGACGCACCGGCGATGGCGCAGCAGCGCCAGAAGGTGATCTGGATCTTCTTTTTGTTGATGATTTTCAGAACGGCGAAATAGAGGATACCGTAGACGCAGCTCACAGCGCCTGCCTCCGTAACGGTACAGAAGCCGCCGTAGATAGCGCCATAGATGATGATGGGCATCAGCAGGGCCGGGATAGCGTAGAAGGTGGATTTGCCGATCCGACGGACCTTTTCGCTGAACGCCACATTGACCTTTTCCGGCTTGACCTGATGACGGCCGATGCGGAAGTAGTTAATGACGAAGTAGCCCACTGCAAAAATGAAGGCAGGGCCGACGGTAGACATCCAGATTTCAGAGATCTTGCCGCCAGAGGCCAGAGCGTACATGATGCCGGGGACACTCGGGGGAATGAGAATGCCCAGAAAGCAGGTAGCCGCCAGCAAAGCGGAATTATAAGCCTTGGGGTAGCCCTCTTTTTCCAGCTCGGGCACCATCATCTTGCCGATGGCGGAGATGGTAGCCATGGCCGAGCCAGTCAGAACGCCGAAGGCCATGCAGGCGCAGATGGTGATGACGCCGGTGGCGCCGCGGATGCGACCCACAAAAGATTTGATCCAGTCGATCAGCATCTTGGAGATGCCGCTGTATTCCATAATGACACCGGCGAAGATGTAGAACGGGATGGCCAGCAAAGCAAAGCTGTCCAGACCGGAGAACGCGAACTGGGGCACAGTGACCAGATTGTAGCCGCCAAAAGCCAGCACCAGTAGAGAGGATGTGCCCAGTGCAAAGGAGACCGGCATCTTGAACAGGACGGCCACCACCATGAAGGAGATCAGGAAGATAAGCAAAGCTTGAAGCGCTGTCATAATTTCACCCTCTTTCTCAGTTGTCCGCCTCGGCGGCAGACTTCTTATCGCCGCCCAGCAGGCAGGCTGCAAGCATGTACACCTCGTGCAGAGCTGCCAGCACGATGCCTACAAACACCGGCAGGTAGACCCAGCCCATGGGGATGCGCATGGTGGGCGAAGTCTGGGTGGTACCGAAAATCTTCATCATATAGTCGAAGAAGAGCTTGGCAAAGACGACCAGGAATGCAAAAGTGGAAACGATGGCTGCGACTTCCAGCGCCTTGAGCCACTTTTCGCGGGCCGGGCCCTTGATCTTCATAAGCACCTGCTTGAGCACATCGATCTCGGTGTGGCTGTTGTCGCAGATGGCATAGGCTGAGCCGATGTAGGTCAGCCAGATGAAGAGATAACGGGTGAACTCTTCTGCCCACGCGGCAGAGATAAACAGGAAATACCGGCAAACCACCTCGATGAAGATGGCCGCGACCAGCAGAATTGTGATAAGAGCCAGCAGGAAGATCTCGATGCCCAACAGTCTGTCGTTGACTTTCTTCAAGCCCTGCAGCGTTTTGTTATTGCTGTTCACAGCATTTGCCTCCTTTCATAAACTGCCGCCCCCGGGCACTCCCCGCAAGGCGGCAGAATCACTTTACATCAAAATATGGAGCGCCACATAGCCTTACTTGTTCTTGTAATCACCGCTGGTGATGGCGTCCATGATCTCGTCGCTGTAGGAGCCGCGACTCTCTTCCCAGATCTGCTGGTAGATCTCCTGCAGCTTAGCCTTCATATCATCGGAGGGCTGATCCACGGTCCACTGGCCGCTGGCCACGCCGTCGTTGGTGACCTTCTCGGTCTTCTCACGGAAGAACTCGGTGAACTCGTCAGAAGCCTCCTGTGCAGCCTCCTTGAAGGCGGCCTTGTCCTCGGTCGCTCAGCTTTTCCCAGAAGGGAGCGCCTGCGATGAAGCAGCCGCCGGAGTAGCAGTAGTTGAGTTCGGTGATGTGGGTGATGACATCCAGAATGCCCTGGTTGGTGTAATTGAAGACCGCGTTGTCCAGACCATCGACGGTACCGGTCTGCAGGGCATTCAGCACCTCAGAACCGGCGATCATGACGGGCAGTGCGCCGCACTTCTCATAGAAAGAGACAACAGAGGCGACGGACGGGGTGCGGATCTTCAGGCCGGCCAAGTCAGACATCTCGGTGACGGGGCGGACGATATTGCCCACCTGACGGAAGCCGTTGCAGTAAGAAGAGATGCGGATGAGGCTGTTCTGCTCCATGATCTTGGCCACTTCGTCGGCGATCCAGCCCTTGAGGTAGTATTTATCCGCCTCGTCGTAGTCAGCCACCAGACCGGGCAGCCATGCGAAGCCCAGTGCGCCGTCCAGCACGCCGTCTATGGTCATATCGTCGCTCATCAGCACATCCAGCGTACCCATCTGCAGCATCTGTGCCATGTCGGAGCCGTTGCCCAGAGAGCCTGCGGCGATGACGTTAGCCTGATAGCGGCCGCCGGTCTTGTCGGAGATGAGTTCAGCAAAGCGTTCCACATAGGGGGCGCGGTCACCGGTGACGTCTGCAGTGACCGAGAAAGTAGCGCTCTCAGCCGATGCAGCAGCAGAGCCTGCACTGCCGGTGGTGGAAGCTACGGTGCTGGAAGAGCCGCCGCAGGCGGTCAGGCCAATGGCAGCAGCGGAGATTCCGGCTACCTTCAGGAAATCACGGCGGGAAATTTTCTTGGTGCTCATAAGATTATTCTCCTTTTTCTTTTTGTTTTTATATCCTGTGTTTACAGTTCGTAATTATCAAAGCTTCAGCGGAGGCAGGCCAGCTGCTGCAGGAACGCGATCTTGGCTGTATCTTCCAACAGCTCTGCCTGGTCGAAGCACTCTTCCATGGTCTTGCCCATAACGAGGATGCCGTGGCCTTCCATCAGGAAAGCCCTTGTGTCCGCCGATGCTTTGGCCACCGTTTCTGCCACGACATCGGCCAGCTCTGTGGAACCGGGTGCCCGGTCGGGCACGATGGGCACCTCGCCGAGCTTGAGCTTTGCCGACTCGGTGTAGAGGGGCAGCGGCTTTTTCTGCAGCGTCCAGAGCACCGAATAGGTGGGGTGGGCGTGGATGATATAGTTGATCTCAGGGCGGAGGCGGTAGACATCCAGATGGAACCGCGTCTCTTTAGAGGGCTTCAGCCCCTGCGCTGCTCGCTTGACATGCCCCTCAGCGTCGCAGAGCACAAGACCTTCGTAGGTGACTGCCCGCAGCGGCACGTTGCTGCCGGTGATGAGCATATCACCTCCCAGCCGAGCACTGACATTTCCGCCCGCTGCACTTACCAAACCCTTCTGGTAGACCAATGCCGAGTAGCGGATGATGTCATCGGCCGGTTTCGGCCAGACGATCGATTCATGTTCCATCAGTAAACGACCTCCTTCCGGCAGAGCATCTTTTCCAGCGTATCCTCACGGCCCATGCTGCCGCCCTTGAGAGCGAACTCCCGGCCTGCGAAGCAGCCGTCCAGCATCAGGCCCTGTGCCACGCCGGGTTCCAGTGCGCAACCGAGCTGCAGATGCTCAACACCGAACTGCCGGAGCACGCCCTGCGAAGTCTCGCCTCCGATGATGACCAGCCGGTCGAATGCGGCATCGTGGTCAAACGCTGCCGCAGCCTGTGCAAAGCACTCCATGATAGCTTTGCTGGTGCCGGGCTTGTAGGAGTATTTTTCCACCTGCGGGAAGAGGATGACGCTCCCCTGCCCCAGCAGCTGCTCTGCTTGCTTTGCGGCCCGCTGCGGCACCTCTTTGCCGCCATCGATGTAGGCGTCGATGTCCAGCGGCACGGTCTGCAGCCCACGCTCCGCAGAATAAGTGATCTGCTTATGAGCGATGTCGTAGGCCGAAGCACAGAAGCAAAGGCTCCGGATGTCCCGCACAGGGAAGGTGTGAGTCTGCGCCGGGCCGTAGAGATATTCGGCCAGACCGTCTGCGATGCCCAGAGAGCCGGTCCAGAACACCTTGGGGTATCGGGGCGCCAGCGTCTTGAGCAGATGAAGGACATCTGCCCGGGTGATGGCGTCGAACACCAGAATGCGTGTTCCCTCGGCCAGCTGATGTTCCACAGCGGCCAGCAGCGTTTCCTCGCTGCCCTTTACTGCGTCGATGTCCACCAGACCGATCTTCTTGTCGGTGTCCTTTCCCAGAATTTTGGGGATGTAGGATTCCGTCGGTGGGAAGATGGGGTCGTTAGCATAAACCGACTTGGGGAGGATCTCGCCCTCACAGTACTGGTTGCCATAAAGGGTAAAGGTGCCAAGGTCGGGAGCGTTGTCCACAATGAACACATTGTAGTCCGGCCAGCCGTCCAGCAGACCGTCCAGCTCGTAGGAGTCATTGCCCCGGAAGCCAGTTCCAATCTTCTTCATATAGAAGCCGCCCGGCTCGAGCCGTCTCAGAAGGTCTGCGTGGAGCTGCCGTGCCTTGTCCTGCGCGGTGTTGCGGGAAGAGAGGTTCACGGTCAGGATCTCGTCGGTCTCATGTTCCAGACTGCACCGTCCATTCGTACAGATACGCACCTTCCGGCCTCGTGCGGTGAAGTAACTGCCGGAATCAGCAGCGCCCGTCAGGTCGTCTGTTATCTCTGTCAGTCTCACAGCTCTGCTCCTCTCTGTTTATTCAAACATACTGTTTGTTCGTTCTCTGAGCAGAGAATAACATTCTCTCCCGGATTCGTCAATAGTTTTTGTTTCATTTCATGACATTGCACACATTTTCGGGCATATTTTGTTCACTTGCGCCATTAAAATCATGCTATTTTTGTTCTTTTGAACATTTTTTGCATTGTATTCTTTTCTCCTTGGCTCAAGTATCCAGCATCGTCGCAAAAAATCTTTTCTACGTCATATTTTGTTTATTCAAACAAGGTTCTTTTGAATTTTTCGGTTCGTCCAGACGGCTTTCGCCCGCCTATCAAGCACAAAAAAGTTATATCCCGCTCCCTCAAGTCATGTTCAAATGAACACAAAAAGGGGCTGTTGCAAAATAGTGCAACACAAATAGCTATAACAATTTCAAAAATAAGCGAAAAAGTGAACAATACAAAAAGCAAGTGCATCACATCTCCATCAAAAAATTCTGGTTTTCGAGAAAAAGTGTTGCACTTGCTTTTCTTTATGTAAGATTGCAGTTTAAATTATCGCTTATTACCGTTAAAATAGAGAGTGCTGCATTTTGCAACAGCCCCCTCATCTTCATTTTATCAGACCATTTTGAGCTGCGTCTGTGCATTTGCCAGGATCTTTTTCCACCCGGCAGGAAGGTTGGTATCGGTGATGACCAGATCCATATCCGGGATGTCCGCAAAGTGGTTGGCCTTTACCAGCCCGAACTTGCTGGAATCCGCCAGAATGATGTTCTGGGCTGAGGATTCAATCATAGCCTTTTTGTTCTCCACGATGTTGGCGTTGATGCAGGTGATGCCCAAACTCTGGTGGACCCCCGACACCGAGAGAAAGGCCTTGTTGGCCCGGTGGCGGCGGATGAACTCCACAGCCTCCGGGGAAGTAAAGTTATAATCCTCGGGGTGGTAGTAGCCGCCGGGAAAAATGACCTTGATATTCGAGTGTTTGAGCAATTCAGCCAGGATGAGGAAGTTGTAGCAGAGCACCGTATACTCAAAATCTGTGGGCAGGTAGAACGTCATCCGTGAAACGGTGGTGCCGTTGTCGAGGAACACCCAGTCGCCCGGGCGGATGAGAGAAGCTGCATATTTGGCGATGCGGTCTTTCTCCGCAAAATTTTCCAGCCGTGCCCGGCGCAGATCGTAGTTTTCGCCTTCGTAAGAATAACCGTTTCCTCCTTCTACCAGCGTGGCATAACCATAGCTACGCTCCAGCACATGGTTCTTGCGCAGCAGTTCCAAATCGCGCCGCACGGTCATCTCAGATACCCCAAGCGCTGCTGCCAGTTCTTTTACTGATATTTTCTGATGTTTTTTCAAAAGGTCCAATTCCTGGACCATCCGCTTTTCCTTACCGCTTTCTGTTTTCAACGCCAAAACCTCCTCACAGGTCGTTGTCTGCCTTTATTATGCACTTTTTGACTGTTCAATGCAACAATAAGCTGTTCGTTTTCCTTCAATTCAACCTTTTCCACAGGTTTTTCCTGTGTTTTCTATCAAAAACATCCAGTTTTCTGGGCTTTTGTTTCTCGACCGCGTGTTTCGTCTGGCAGTGATAAATTTTTCTTTATTAAAAAAAGCTGTAGCAACTCTGCAACCAGCAAGGGCTTTTTTCTTTTTCCGTTGCAGTTTTGCCGCTTTTTTGCTCTTTCTGCAAAATTCCCCGTATATTCAGGCAGGAAGCAAAAAACACCAGAGTTCCCACTTTGGGGTACTCTGGTGCAGTACATAACATCTACCTGCCCGGTGGCCGCAGGGTTCGGGGATTCGTGGGCATTGAGCCGCTTGTCCACCCCTGTCTGTAAAAAGTGCATTTTTTACGGAAGAAGTTCGTACAACCTGTACGGTCTGTACTTGTACGCACCTGTACGGCGAATCGAAGCAAATTAAAACGTGTTATCGTTTTTATTTTAGATTTCCGTACGCCGTACAGACCGTACGGGTTATTTGAAGTCCGTACGCAATTTTTTCAGATGCGTACGGAGCAATCAAGTTCGCATTGTGCGAACTTGATTGTAATTCTCCCGCAGGAGACGTTCCCCCTCGGAGAGTCCTCGAAGAGCCCACTACACTTTGCAGCCCATAGGGATGAAAGTGTTATAGTGGGTTATTACACTTCCGAAGAAGTGCATCTTCGTTCCCCGTCACCTCTCGATGAACCTTGAAAGGAGGGATGCCCTTTGGCAAGAAACGATGGCGTTGACCGCACCAGTGTCCGAAATCTCGCCGTTTCGGACAAGGCCGTTGGCAACACTCAGCAGCACAATGAGCGTGAAAAGGACAGCTATCGGAACCCCGATATTATCCCCCAGCGCGCTGCATGGAACGTCCACTTCAAAAAGCCAACCGCCAGCTACACCGACCTGTTCGCCCAGTTGGAAGCCGATGGAACCATCTCCACGCGCGGCCTGAAACCGGATGCCACCCACTACTGTGAGCTTGTCTTTGATGTCAACTCGGCCTATTTTGACAATCACGGTGGCTACGAGTTCGCCAAGCAGTTCTATGAGGATGCCTACAAAGCAGCCGTTCAAATCGTGGGTGGTGAGCAGTATATCCTCTCGGCAGTCATGCACGCCGATGAGATCAACCGCGCCATGACCGAAGCATTAGGCCGGGAGGTCTACCACTACCATCTTCATGTGGTCTATGTGCCTGTGGTGGAAAAGCAGATCCTCTGGTCGAAACGCTGCAAGGACAAGGCACTGGTCGGCACAGTCAAGGAGACCGTCATGCAGGTCAGCCGAAGCAAGAAGTGGGCTTCCAAGCCCCTGCTGGACGATGCCGGAAAGCCTGTCCTGCAAAAGAGCGGCAAGCCAGTCCTGAAGAAGTCGTACAGTGTCCTGCAAGACGATTTCTTCCACTATATGCGCAACGCCGGGTATACGGATGTAGAGCGCGGCGAGCGCGGCAGTACCGAAGAACACCTGACCGTCACCCAGTTCAAAGTCCAGCGGGAGCAGGAGCGGCTGGACAGCCTGACCGCCCAGATTGACCAGAAAGAGCAGCACCTCACCCAAACCAACAAAACCCTCTCCAAGACCGAAAAGGAACTTGCCGCTGTGCAGAAAAAGGCCACGCTCACGAAAGAAGCCCTCATTCATGCGCGCGATCTGGATTATATCGGCAAGCGCACCTTCCTCGGCAACTACTCGCTGACCGAAGAAGAATTTTCCAAACTGAAAAAACAGGCTGACCACGGCTATATGATGGACGTGGAGAACCGCCGCTTGAAAGAAGAACTTTTCACCGCCAAGAAGGAGGCCGTTCGTTGGAGCAACAAGTACCACGACCTGTGGTACGACGTGAAACCCTATCTGGATGCTCTCCACCGTGCGCCCGAACTGGTGCGCGGCTTTCTGGAAAAGATTCTTGCCCCCAAGCAGGAGCACACCATGAATGTGCCGCAGAAAAACCGCAAGCGTGGGCAAGATGTAGAACTTTAAGCTGAATTTTTAGATGATATGACAATATAAGGAGCAATGCTTATGGATTTTGACCGTAATTCTATGACCGTCCCTGTGCAATCTTCCGATTATACGAAAAAGTTCTTGCAAAAGGACTCGAATCCCACTACAATGGAAGTGGTCACTCAAACCAATGCCGTCAAGTCTCCGACTGACAGCCCGGCAACCACGAAACTGGTGTACACGGTGGAAGAGATCGCACGAATGCTGGCCATCAGCCTGCGCTCTGCTTACAACCTGTGCAACAGCACCACCGAATTCCGTGTCCTGCGGGTAGGCGGAAGCATCCGTGTACCGAAGGACAGCTTCGATGCGTGGCTCAACCGGGCAGCTTGATAAGGAGGCAAACAGTATGGCATATATTACGAAGCGCGGCAACTCTTACAGCGTCCGCTACACCTACGAAGATGAGCACGGCAAGAGCTGCGACAAATGGGAGAGCTTTCCCACAAAAGAGGAGGCAACGAACCGAAAAAAGCAAATCGAGCATGAACTGGCCGCTGGCACTTTCCTGATTCCGTCCTCGGTGACGGTGGCAGAGTTCCTCATGGATTGGCTGCCCAAGCAGTGCAGCAAGCACAAGTGGGCACCCAAAACCTACGAATCCAACCTTTCCACCAT
>OBLF01001424.1_pt1 | contig 19492 bp, 16 predicted proteins | sample 1519231 | NCBI WGS metagenome assembly OBLF01 (sample SAMEA2602895, study PRJEB22501) | metagenome | reverse complement strand
GCAACTGACTCTTAATCAGTGGGTCCTGGGTTCGAGTCCCCGATGGTGCACCAAACCATGAAAATCCGAACCTTTTCTCGATAGGAGAAGGGTTCGGATTTTTTGTTTTCTTTGGAAACGAGAACAACGGCTCTTCCCTGACGGCTGTGTGTCCAAAACCTTATCAGAAGAAAGACCGTATCACAAAGGTCGCAACTGTAAGAGTGCCGCAAGGCAGAAAGGACGCAAGATTATGAAGTATGATGTAAGAGCCTGCAAATTCAACATGGATACCGGGTGCGTGGAGCTGCTGCTCCGGGATGGGAGAAAAATATCCATCGACTGCACCGGGGTCGAGGATGCGCTGGACGTGACCATGGCGCAGCGGTCAGAACTGGACTATCTCATCTACAATGACCCACTGGGCTATGCGGATTTGATTCTGAATGGCGATCCGAAGGAATATTTGAAAAACGTAACCGAGAGCCATGGGTTAGAAGATTAAGAATAGCAAAACAGGGCGTATCTCTTTTTATGGGATGCGCCCTGTTCTTTTATGCCTGTTTTTTCTGTGCTTCTGCAAACATCCGGGCAATCTCCGTGCCGGATTCCTGCATTCCACGATTCATCCACTCATGTACCCAGCCATATAGCATATAACCGATGGCAGAATTCAGATACGCCAACCCGTTGGGAATCTCCGGCGAACGGTCAAAATAGCCAAGAAGTGTTTCCAGCATGATATTGGAAAGCCCTGCATGGTACAATGCAAGGTAAAATTCAGCATGGTCCTTGTAAAAATCCAGCAGACTGACGAGCCATAGATTATCCTGACCCGGTGTGCCATCAGGATGCTCATGGTCAAAATTTGTCTTCCATTCATTGGTCAGACGCACAGACTCCTGCTGTAATACGTCCTCTTTGCTTGCGAAATTGCGGTAAAAAGATGCCCGCCCAACACCGGCAGCATCCACCAACGCCTGAATGCTAATGGACACAAAGTCCTGTGTGTGCATCAATTCCAGCAGCGCAGACAGAATGTGCTGCCGCACATAGGTGTTCTTTTCCTGATTGTTCATGTTCTTCATGGGATGATACAAACGCCCTTTTTTGTCTCATTTTGGCTGAGACGATTGACTCAGCGCTGTTTTGATGATACACTCGTCCCACCAAAAAGTCAAGGAGGTTTTTATGACAATGACTTCAAAACGAATCATCTTACTTGCCGTCATTATTGCAGGGGCTTTTGTATTGGGACGTTTGGCAGTTCGAGAAGTGTTGAATCTGCTGCTGGGCGGCACGCTGTTTGGAGGGAATATTCTGTGAAAACACTGAAATGGGGATTGCTCTATACTGCTGCGTTTCTTGCAGCGTTTGTCGGCTCTGCTTTACTCAAAATGAACAGCGACCCGACCCACGGCAAATACAACACCCGTTGGGATGAAACGGTTGGCAAGGTGTACACCGACTTGCCTTATGGAGAGGGTGCTGCCAACAAGTTTGATCTTTATGTGCCGTCAGACAAAAGTCAGGATGCATACGGTCTTGCGGTCTATCTTCACGCCGGTGGGTTTACCAGCGGAGACAAAGCCGGTGATGCCGAGATGCTGAAATGGCTGTGCAGCAAAGGCTATGTGGCGGCAGGGATCAACTACACATTGTTTACGGAAGAAAACCCGGATGCCAGCGTATACAGCCAGTCGGAGGAGATCAAAGCGGCCATGCCCTCTGTGGTTGCAGCAGCCGAAAAACTGGGGTATAAGCTTGACCGGATGGCGATTGCGGGCGGCAGCGCAGGCGGATGTCTTGCGCTGATCTATGCCTACCGGGATGCCGACACCTCGCCGCTTCCGGTCAAAATGGTATTTGAAGCAGTCGGCCCCGGCAGCTTTCATGTGGAGGATTGGGGCATCTTCGGTCTCGACCAAAGCCCGGAGGCCGCCGCAGGACTGTTCAGTGTAATGTCCGGTCAGGCGCTGACCCCGGAGGATATCACATCTGGTGCCTATCTGGATGCAGTCAAACCGATCTCTGCTGATCGCTGGGTCACAAAGGATACGGTGCCCTCTGTCCTCTGCTACGGCGCACACGACAAGATGCAGCCATTTGCCGCATCCAAGCCGCTGGTCGCCGCACTGGAAAAGAACGGAGTAGATTACCGGTATTTCGTAGCGAAGCATTCCGGCCATGGGTTGCAAAACGACAATAAGGTTTATATGGAGTATCTGGATGCCGTGGTAGAATATCTGGACAAGTACATGAAGGAATAATTTAGGATGTGGAAGATGATTCTGAGGTTCTTAAAAATAATTTTGATCGTGGCGGTGATCCTTGTGATAACAATTTCTATTATTTTACTGTTGCTGTCCATGCAGCCATTCGTTCCGAACAATTACACGCAGATTGTTAAAACAGGCGGCGAACTGGAAGCAAAATATCTGGCGATGGGTGCCTCGCAGGTGGAACATATGGAAGTGTCCACCGAAGAAGAATGGGGGAATATCAATGTCTATTACCCCAAGGAGTTGACAGAGAGCGCCAAAAGCTATCCTGTTGTGGTGATGGTGAATGGCACGGGTGTGTATAGCTCCAAATATCCAGCACTCTTCAAGCATCTGGCTTCGTGGGGATTCATCGTCATTGGCAATGAAGACCCAAGCACTTGCTCTGGCAGTTCGGCAGATACGACGTTGGCATGGCTTCTGAATGAAAATGAGAATCCTGACAGCCGCTTCTATCAGAAAGTCGATGAGGAACACATCGGAATTTCCGGTCACTCACAGGGCGGCGTGGGCGTGTTCAACGCTATCAACGAACAGCCGCACGGTAGTTTGTACACTTGTGCGGTCAGCCTTTCTCCCACACAACTGGATCTGGCAGAAGCACTGAATATGCACTACGAACCGGACAAAACGAATATTCCAGTATTCCTTCTGGCGGCAACGGAGAGCGACGTTATTACGCCCGATGGCGCAAAACAGCTTTACGATGCCGTGAAAAATGACAAAGCAGTCGCCCTGCGGAATGGTATGGATCATGGAAAAATGCTTTATTCTGCCGATGGTTATGTGACGGCATGGTTTATGTGGTATTTGAAAGGCGATACAGAGGCCGCAAAGGTATTCACCGGAGATGCACCGGAACTACTCAGAAACCAACTGTATCAGGAACAGCAAATTGATATTAGCTGCATAAATTGAGATTCGAGGAGGAATTGTGTCAAATTGACACAATTCCTCCTACAAGAGTACGCCGTTAAAACCATCGGGGGGTGAAGCAAAACAAAAACAGGGTGCGCCCACCCGGACGCACCCTGCCAAAAGCCACAGACAATAGCGATATGTACAACAGGGAGTTCCCCAGCGGGAACTTCCTGTTTTTCGTTGTTTGCATGATGAGCCTGTTCCGCCTGCCACGCAGCAAACTCCCGTTGGCCTTCTTCGCTGTTCCAGCAGGCAAGGATGGCCGGGTAGAATGCCCGTGCCAGACGTTCGATGGCTTCATCGGGATAAGGGGAAGTGTTTGTGGACTTTTTCTTTTTGTTCAAACGCACGCTCCTTTGATCGTCCCACCGTGGCAAAGTCGGGCGAGAAAATCAAAGTTCCAATTTTTATCAGGCGCAAGGGCGCGGATGCTTTCCGCCCTGCACTTGCGGCTGGTGGCTCGTTGATGGCTTACAAGTGCCTGTCGTTATGCGGTCTTTTCTTCTTCAAGGGCTTCTGCAAGAGCCTTTTCCAGATAGGTTTCGATTTCAGTCAGGTAGTTAGCAGGCCTCTGCATTGCGAAGCGGAGAACCTTTTGCTTTTCCGGGTCAGTGAAATAGCTGGGATTGTTTTTGAGCGTTTTCTTCCATGAGTTTTTCATCATTTCGGTCGCACGGCTCAAGGATTTGTAAACCTTCATAAACTCGTCCGGTACTTGATAGCACCGGAATTCTTCTGTTTGTGGCGTGGGCATGGGAACGGGTTCCGCTTTTTCAGGTTCAAATTCTGCGCTGGCAGATTCCAACACTTCCAATGCCTCTGGATGCAGGATTTGAGCAAGGACATCTGAACGATGCTCGGCACTTGCCTGCACGAGTTTGGACATTTCTTCGTTCGTGAACTTTACTTCGCCGGAAAAGACTTTCTGCTTGATGCCGGGAGAGAGTGTGTCTGCGATGTCGATGCCTCGTGTATAGTGGCTGGCACGGAGAACAGAGGCACGGCTGACACCGTTTTCTTCTGCGATCCGGTCGCAGGTTTTCTTCCCGGAGTGGTGGGTATCATCGTGAGCACCACCACTTTTCTTTGCTAAAGTGTACTGATTCCCCCGAAAGATTTTCGCGGCTTTCTTCTCGGCTTCGTATTGTTTGCCAAGCAGATAGCGTTTCTGTTCGGGACTCAGATTTCGCCGCTCCAGTTGATTTTTGCAGATCCAAGCGAGGACTTCTTCCCGGCTTTCAAACGGGAGCGGCATGGTGGAGAAGTAAATCTCCGGGTGCTTCTGGAGGATGGCATAACGATTGTGGCCGTCAACAAGGATGTTATTCCAAACAATCAAAGGAGAAAGCAGCTTGCCTTCCTTGAGGATATTTTCTTCAAGCTGCTTGTACTCATCGTCCGTCAGCGGCGGAATCTGATTCTGGAACTCCGGGTCGATTTTCAGATTGATCATACGCACACTCCTTTATCTCTCCTGCTGCGCCGGTTCTTCCTCCCGGAAAAAGGACGCAACATTCTGCTTTGCGGTTTTCAGCTTGAGCAGTTCTTCCTTGGCTTCCTTGTACTGCTCGTAGAACTTTGCCTTTTCGGATGCCAGCTGCGCGTACTCAGCTTCCAGCTTTTTCAGGCTGGGCAGCTTTGTGATATTGTTTGCCTTGAGATAGGCCGCTGCCGCCCGGTATGCTGTCAGCTCTGCACGGTGCTGCTCCTCAAAGGCTGCTGGTCGTTTTGCAGCTTTTAACCGCTGTGCGATGTTCTTGGTGCTGGCGTAGGCTGCGACGTGATAGCGCATCTCTTTGTTGGCTTTCATGCGACCTTCGAGGTCCTTCACCACAGCCAGCGAGTCGTGATACTTGGTTTCCAGTTCGGCGATGCGCTGGTTCAAGGCGTCCTCGTCGGTCAAGCCCTTTTCCTGCAGAAGCTTCACGGTCTGTGCCATAACTTTGAGATTGTGTTTCGTGAGCCAACGCTTATAGCCGATGCCCTTGCCCGCGGTCATCCTCGACTGGATGTCGATCAGTTTCCCGATGGCATCCTGCTTGAACTGCACCTTGGGTTTGCGTTCGGCGTTTGCCTGCAACGTGGCAAGCACTGCCGCCTTATCGAATTTGTCCCCGAGATGTTTCGCCCGGATAAACTTTGTTCTGCCAGCAGGCAGATAGCTGAGCCGCCCACGGCTTTCCTTGACTGCAATACCATACTGCTGCATGAGTTTCTCCGAGAAATCTTCAAAACTGGCAGCACGGTAGAGCACAGACGAAATCTGTCTCCGTAAAGTGTCTTTCACGGTTTCAAACTTCTTCTGCTTGGGCGGCTGTCCGGCTGCGGTGAGGGCTGCGTTTTCACGGTCAAGTTTCAACTGGCCGCGCCTGCGTGCCCAATACTCTGCTTCGCTCACGCGCTCCTTGGAGCCGTTGAGCAGGTCGATCTGGTACAGTCCGGCACCCTCGCACAGCTCCATGACCTCAACACGCAAGTGCCGCATGGTCTGGGCTGTGCTGGAGTGCTTCATGCCCTCTAGCCAGTCGCGGGGCTTCTGCATATAGGGCTTGCGCTCCACCTCGCGCATTCGGATGCTGCCGATCACGATGTGGACATGGATGTTTCCCGAATGGTTGTGCCCATCCGGGTGGGTACAGACGATGGCGGGATGACCGGGAAAGTTTTCCTCGCAGAATTTCAGGCCAAGTGCCTGTGCTTTTTCCATGGTCAAACCGTTATCGGCTGCATCCCGTGGGTCAAAGCTGATGATATACTGGTGGCTCTTGATATCATCCGGGTGGTTGTTCTTGTTGTACTTTCGGTTTGCCAGCAGACAGGCCGTTGCAAAGGAGAAATCGCCGCACTCAAGGGTGTCCAGAATGTACGATTCTCGTAGCATGGGTCTGCACTGCTCGTCCAGAAGTTGCTTTCCAGTGAACTCGTCGTGCTGGTAAATCAGGTACGCTTCGGCGGCAGAGTAGTCCGAATTTTTAGAGGCGATATGCTTGAGCGTTGCCATACAGTTCACCCAGAACTTTCTCGGCGTTGAGCCGGAATGCGGTCAGGTCTGCAAGTTCGTCAAGGAGTTTCGCCCGCAGTTGTTCGGTGTCTGTGCCGCCGGAGTTGAAGTGTCGTGCGAGTTGGTTCAGATTGCCGCCCGCCCTGCTGCACTGGGCAAGCAGGGCGGAAACAGCGTTCAGAGTTTCTTCTCCGCCACCGGCAACGACAACAGTGCGCTCGATTTTTGCATTGTGCAGCGCACGGCGGATGAATGTGGAGAGGGAGAGATTTAGGAGTTTGCAAGTGAGTTCCAGTGACGTTTTTTCCTCCGCTGTCACTCGGAACTTGATGATGTGCGTTTTGTTGTTCGGCGTGTCGTGGCGGTGGGTCGTGCTGGGGCTCGCTTTGACATTCGTTTTGTTCATTGAACCTCCTGTCGTCTTGCTAGCTCCTCGGTGGAGCTATGTAAGCACGACACGCCGTTCTTTCGCACCGCAAGGTGCGAATATGAGCAGGGTTTGGGGCAGGCACGCCCCAACAAGATCACTTGGAAAACTCGCAGGAGTTTGAGAAGTGAAGTCCTGGATGGACAGGAAATTTTCAAGAATTGAAAATTTGTGGCCACGGGACGGTTCTTGCCCTCTACCGCTGCGCTCAAAATCAACTTTCGGCAAATGTTTCCGAATTGTTAAGACGCAAAAAATAAGTAGAGGTGGTGCTGCTCATGCAATGGGTCACCGTTTGCTCCGAACGAAGTTCCTGCCCCTGTTTTGCAGCGGCGTTGTCCGGCTCGCCCACAGAAAGTGTGAGGTCATGGCGCAGTATCTCGTTCAGACGGCTTATGAAGGATTCAAGGTTCGGTATGAAGAAAGCTGGGCGCAGTGCAGACACTACGTCTTGCTTCTTTCAAACGCAAGGATAACACTTTGAAGTTGTGCGGTCAACAACCAAAAACGATTTTCGGAGATATGTACAACTACATAAGATTTTATTTGTAAAAAAGAAAAATCCCGCCCACGCAGCGCAGGCGAAGGATTTTGTCGGGGTGAAACGGCGGCAAAATGAATCGGGTGTGTTGCGGGGCGGTAAAAATCTTCATAGGGAACAAATCCTCGCCACTCTGTACTTTTCTACAAAATTGGCGGGATTTGCGATAAAGGGGATCACGGTTTGCAAAGTGCGTCAAGATGGTTTTGCAAAATTTATTGTGATAAAGCGGTGATAGTAGGACTTATAGGAGATAAGCTCTCCAAGAAGTATCAAATTCTTGTAGACAGACGAATTGTAAAGCGACAAAAACAGCCTCATGCTCCAGCCCGTCGTCCCGATCAAGGGAATAGTAGGCTTTATGACGGTATGTACGCAGCCGGTAAGCAGCCTCCTTGCGGTCAAATTCTTTGAACATTTCAGCAACTTCGTCCGATACTTCCATGAAGCAATCCGATGTATAGAATGGGTAGTAGTCCCGCAGATTGATAATAAGCGGGATGTAGCTGAACTCCTTCACGAAGATGCAGAGGAGCGGGCTTACCAAAGAGAGCGGGAGCAGAAGAAACAACAGGTGCACAGAGAAAAGAATCACCGAAGCGACAACGAACGATAACTTGAACTCTTCAATAAAGAGTAATATTGTTGAAAACAGATACTGTTGGCTAACTTTCCTGATTGGTCACCGGTGCTATACACACCATTAAAATTTTAATTATTGTCCCATTATTGACTTTTCCGTCCCCGACTGCTATAATTCATAATAGCGTATTAGAGGGGGGTGCATTCTGTGAAGAAGAAAAACATTATTAGTCTTATTCGCTGTTATGCCGAAAAGAATGACGATGGCTTTCGTAATGAAGCTTATGAAATAGCACGAGATTTTGATGCATCTGGCGACCACCAATTAGCAGAGTACATTATGTCTCTGCTCTCAAATGTGAACACCTTTGTGCCTCAAATGGAGGGGCACGAATCTACTTTCTTTGAGCGGATAGAGGCAAAAGAAGATATGCTTTTGCTACCAGATTCCATCACGCAGGATCTCCTGGGAGTTGTAAATGCTATTGCTCATCGGATCGGAATCAACAAATTCCTTTTTCAAGGAGCGCCTGGCACAGGCAAAACAGAGGCTGTAAAACAACTTGCACGTATACTTGAACGTGAAATTTTTATGGTTGATTTCTCGACGGTTATTGACAGTAAATTAGGCCAGACGCAAAAGAACTTGGCAACACTTTTTTCTGAGATTAACAGCTTTCCACAGCCAGAACGTGTGATCGTCCTTTTTGATGAGATTGATGCAATAGCGCTGGATCGAACCAATCCGAATGATCTACGTGAAATGGGAAGGGCTACTTCGGCCATGCTCAAAGGATTTGATCGTATAAATGAAAATATTGTGCTGATTGCTACGACAAATTTGTATGATCATTTCGATAAGGCTTTAATTAGAAGGTTTGATTCTGTCATCAATTTTAATCAATACAGCCATGAAGATCTCATGTCGATTGCAGAAAAAATGCTTGATCGATATCTTAGCAAGCTAAAATTAGCTAACCGAGATGTCCGTTTGTTCCGAAAAATCATGAATCTAATGAATCCAATTCCTTATCCTGGCGACCTAAAAAATATGATTCGTAGTGCAATTGCATTTAGTGATCCGCAAGACGGACAGGATTATCTTAGAAGGCTCTATTCTGCTGCATATGGCGAAAAGCCCGAAAATCTTCAGCTTCTTCAGTCTCAGAATTTTACTGTGCGAGAAATTGAAATCCTAACAAAAAAATCCAAAAGCAGTGTTGCTCGGGAATTGAAAGGTGGTTCATTGAATGAATAATATCCTCACACTCAAAGGACACTTTGAACAGCGCCCTAATCCATCATCATTTGGACCTCTCAACTTGCCGAAAAACAAGTGTGTAACATCAACTCATTTACGGACGATGTCTGCCCAGTTACAGGATATTCTGAAATTCTGGACACAGCATCGAGAAATTGCTGGTGCCTTGGTCAGTGTGCACTATAAGCACGTTGTAGCAAAAAGTAATCGTATCCGCATTTTACTTTCTGACAATGGTAAAGCTCCTACGACGTCAATTCGTGGTGCAAAATTCGTTTGGGAACCTGATAGAAATGGAAAACTCGTTCAGAAGCACGTATTTACACATTATGTCTCTTTAGTGACCTTACAAAAATCCAGCGAGTTATTATCAAAGGCTGCTGATATTATAGATGCGGGTTATTCCGGAAAGATTGAATCTGCAGATACCGAAAAAATCAATACTCAAGGCAATTATCTTTACAAAGATATTCTCACAAAATCCACTTTCTTGAAAGTGGTTCTCGATGGACTTTATGTGAAATCTTTTGGAATTGATCGTGTCTCCGATGAAATAAAGGAAGAATCTATTGTCACCATTTTCAAAACGAATGTGGATACCAAAGTACTCTTGCAAAAATTTGGGATTAACATCTTTGATGATAGAATTATTGATGAAACGACGCTTAGATTGAACCCTGATGAGATTGACCTTCTTTTGAACCAAGCACCATATTTGATTGCAATGGATGTGAAGAACTTTGCAGAACTTACAAAGGATGATGTCCTGCAATTAGATGCTGATGAGGAGCGAATTGAGGAAAATCTGATTCCGACACCACAAAATGAACCTGTTGTTGGAGTCATTGATACCCAGTTCAACGAAAAAGTTTATTTTCACGCATGGGTTGATTATTACAATATGCTCGACCCAAATATTCCACTGAAAGCCAGTGACTTCTATCACGGGACAGAAGTTACATCCATTATTGTAGATGGTCCTCACGCAAATCCTAATATAGATGATGGCTGTGGACGTTTTCGTGTTAGACATTTTGGTGTTGCAACAGATGGCCCTGTGAGTTCCTTTTCTGTTCTGAAGATGATTCGGCAGATCGTTTCCTCTAACCGAGATATCAAGGTTTGGAATCTGTCTCTGGGTTCTACAATGGAGATAAAAGAAAACTTCATCTCTCCAGAAGCCGCTGAATTGGATCGTATTCAGAGCGAATATGACGTGCTTTTCGTTGTGGCTGGCACCAATCGTCCGGCCAATGAAACTAAAACACCGATGAAAATCGGCTCGCCGGCCGATTCTTTGAATGCTCTCGTGGTTAACTCTGTAGATTTTAGGAAGAATAGCGCTTCCTATACCCGTGTTGGACCGGTGCTGTCATTTTTTAACAAACCAGATGTGAGCTATTATGGCGGAGACGGTCCAAATTATTACGATAAAATTGTTACGTGCAGAGATGATCTGGGTGCTGTGTATGTTTCGGGCACCTCCTTTGCTGCACCCTGGATTACGAGAAAGCTGGCATATCTCGTCTATAATATGGGATTAACAAGAGAGGTTGCAAAGGCCCTCATTATCGATGCAGCCGCTGGCTGGGATCGTAAAGATGATCCTTCTCATACAATCGGCTATGGTGTGGTTCCTATCCATATTTCGGACATCATTCATTCCAGAGATGATGAGATCCGTTTCATCTTGAGCGGAACCACCGAGGCATTTGAAACATACAACTACAATCTGCCTGTCCCCGTTGTGAAAAATGCACATCCGTTTTACGCCCGTGCGACCCTGGTGTACTTCCCTCAGTGTGATCGTAATCAAGGCGTTGATTACACAAGCACAGAAATGGATATTCATTTTGGACGAATTGTCACGAAGAATGGTAAAACTTCCATTGCCTCGATTAATGCAAACAGGCAGTCTGACGAGGGCTTGAATGTTATTTACGAAGAGGATGCTCGAAAAGAATATCGCAAATGGGATAATGTCAAGCACATTAGCGATATTATAAAGTCCAGAGCTGTGCCTCGTAAAGCGTATGATTCCGGGCTTTGGGGGCTGAGCATCAAGACAAAAGAACGAATGGAGCCAAACGGGAAAAAGTCCCTTCCTTTTGGTGTTGTGGTAACCTTAAAAGAAATGAACGGTGTAAACCGTATTGAAGATTTTAAGCGGTTATGTATGGCTCGTGGATGGTTGGTAAATGAACTCGATGTACAGAATCGACTGGATATTTACCTTCAGGCCGAAGAAGAAATCGAATTGGAATAAAACTTCTCAATGTACAGTTTTATAATGCGTGTTTGGAGGAATAAATGACAAAATATACCTCTTACCAAGACCGCTATTTTGCAGAGCAGCTTCTTTTGAAGCGGCCCCAATCAAGTTATGACAGTCTGGCGTCTGCCATGTCTGGTGTAAAAGTTGACTTGAACCCTCACCAGGTAGATGCAGCACTGTTTGCAATGCAGTCCCCACTGAGTAGCGGTGTATTGATGGCAGACGAGGTCGGCTTAGGCAAAACCATTGAGGCCGGCCTAGTTTTAGCACAGTACTGGGCAGAACGAAAACGCAATATTCTGCTGATTGTTCCAGCTGCATTGCGAACTCAGTGGCGTTCAGAGCTCAGTGAAAAATTCTATATTGATTCTCTGATTTTAGAATCTTCTAATTTCAATAAAATGCGTAAAGAAGGCTGCTTGAACCCGTTCGATGCAAAAAATCAAGTAGTTATTTGCTCCTATAATTTTGCAGCAAATAAAGACAGCTTTGTACATGCAATGCCTTGGGACTTGGTTGTGCTTGATGAGGCGCACCGCCTCAGAAATGTTTATAAGCCTCAAAATGTAACTGCAAATAAGCTGAAGAATGCGTTGAAGGGAAGAAAAAAACTTCTGCTTACTGCGACTCCCCTCCAAAATAATCTCATGGAACTATATGGATTGGTCAGCTTTATTGATGAACATGTGTTTGGCGATGCAAAGACCTTCCGTGAAATGTATGTAGCAGTGAACAATGCAGAATTGCGCAATAGAAATCTTCGTGATCGGTTGAGTGTGTTCTGCAAGCGTACCCTTCGTAAGCAGGTTACAGAATATGTGCGGTATACGGAGCGCCATGCAATTTTGCAGGAGTATACTCCTACCAAAGATGAAGAACTTCTATATAATTCTATCTCCAGCTATTTGCAGACAGACCATCTTTATGCGCTGCCTGCTGGGCAGCGGACGCTTATCACAATGGTGCTGCGAAAACTTCTTGCTTCGTCCTCTTTTGCTATTGCAGGTACTCTTAATTCGTTGATTGATCGGTTGCAGGGATTGCTGGATGGTATTCAGCGGCAGTTGGATCTTGATGATTATGACACCTTTACAGAACTGCACGATGATGAAGATGATACCTCCGATTTTACAGAGATGGATGAAGAGGAACTTCGTCGTAATCAGGACGGGATTCAGAGTGAATTAGCATTGTTGCAGAGCTTTGCTGACCTTGCTTCTGGGATCAAAACAAACGCAAAGGGCGATAACCTGATCTCTGCATTGACACAGGGCTTCAAAAAGATTGAGCAGCTGGGTGGGCAGCGAAAAGCTGTTATTTTTACTGAGTCCAGGCGTACACAGGAATATCTGTTTAATCTTCTGTCCAATAACGGATATGAGGGAGAAATTGTATTCCTGAATGGTGTAAATAATGATGACATTTCCAAAAAGATTTACGCTGACTGGAAAGAACGGCATAAAAACGATGGCAAAATTTCAGGTCCCCGACAAGCCGATATGAAGTCGGCAGTTGTGGAAGAGTTCCGCAATCATGCGTGTATTTTGATTGGTACTGAGGCGGCTTCTGAGGGTATCAACCTGCAGTTCTGCAGCTTGCTTGTCAACTATGACCTGCCTTGGAACCCGCAGCGGATTGAGCAGCGCATTGGACGCTGCCACCGATATGGGCAGAAAAATGATGTGGTTGTCATCAATTTCCTGAACAAAAAGAATGCCGCTGACCAACGTGTTTATGAACTTCTGGACCAAAAATTTCGCCTGTTCCGTGGCGTATTTGGCTCTTCGGATGATGTACTGGGCTCTATCGAATCCGGTGTGGATTTTGAAAAGCGAATTGCTTCGATCTATCAGATTTGAAAAACCGCCGAGGAAATTCAACAGGAGTTTGATCAACTGCAGGAAGAGCTATCTGAGGAAATCCAAGATAAGATGCAGTCGGCCCGTCAGTCTATTCTGGAAAACTTTGACGAGGTAGTAGCGGCTCGTCTAAAAGATTGCCAAGATAATACGATTGCAAGTTTGGATAAGTTCACACAGTGGATTTACTATTTCTTTATGATTCACGGTGCAGAAAGAGTTAAACCCTTGGAACAGTGGCGGCTACGCTTCCATGACAATGGCGTAGAACGTACTTATAACTTAAAGTGGAAGGATGCCGAAGAGTCCGGAGACGTGTTCCTGCGCCGGGGAGATCCGTTATATGAATCCTGGCTGAAAGAAGCTATGGCTGTGTCTCTTCCCCCAGCAACGCTTCGTTTTGACCATAGCCATTCTGAACGGAATATTTCGTTCCTGAACACACATCCGCACCTTAAGGGTGTGCTTTCGATTGACAAACTATCCTATACCGCAATTAGTGATGAAGAACATTTGGTGTTCTCAGCTATCACAGATGACGGAACCAATCTGGATGATGAGACAATCAATGCCATGTTGGAGCTTCCCGCTGAGGTCATTGGCGATTGTCCGACTGATTTTGCCGCATTAAACCAGTTACGGCAACAAGGGCTTGCCCAAAGACAGCGGCTTGCAGAAGAGAACAACAAGCAATACTATCTGGCAGAATGTGATAAGCTGGATGCTTACAGTGAAGATCTGAAAGAGGGCTTGCAGCATGACCTCAAGGATCTGAAAAAACTCATTGAAGAGAAGAAAAAAGCCTTTCGTGCAAGCACCTCCCTGCCCCTGGCTGAAATGCTGGATATGAAAGATGAAATCAATAAGCTGGAAGTGAAATATAAAAAGATGCGGCGGAATCTTTGTGTTCGGGAAGATGAAATCGATGAAGAAAAAGAGCGGCTGCAGGATGAGGTTCGTCAGAAATTACAGGACAGGTGCACAACGGGGCATATTATGACAATCGGTTTTGAGATTGTATAGGAGAGCCATTATGAACGAGCATGAAATAAAAGAAATGGAAGAACTTGCAGACGATGCAAAAACAATTGCTGAACACAGCAGTCTTATTCTTACCTACCGCCAGACTGGCAACTTGAATCGTGAGGATGCTATCAGGAAATACAAAGAATTCAACACCAAGCATCCTGAATACTGTGCAGGTATTGAAGCATCAAGAATGACTGGAGCTCATGTGATTCCGGTGGACCAAATGTCAGATTGTGATATTGCTGCAAATTTGAACCGTCAGCTGATGTACATTGGCGGGAAAAAATTACTGGAGGGGCTGAATCATGCCTAAACAAAAGCTTGAATTGACCTGGGTGGGAAAAGGACAGGACCCGGAGGTAGAACCCCGGATTTTGCTCCATGATCCCTCTAAAGACTACGGCGACCCTCTCGCCGAAAATATGCTGATTCATGGGGATAATCTTTTGGCACTGAAAGCATTGGAGCAGGACTACACGGGATGTATTAAGTGCATTTACATTGATCCACCCTATAATACAGGTGAAGCATTTGAACACTATGATGATAACCTGGAACATTCCATTTGGCTTGGCTTAATGCGTTCTCGACTGGCTATTCTAAAAAATCTTTTGTCTGAAGATGGAACAATTTGGATTCAAATTGATGATGAAGAACAAGCCTATTTGAAAGTCCTTTGCGATGAAATCTTTGGAAGAAGTAACTTCATCAATATGGTTTCTGTGAATATGAAAAATGTTGCAGGTGCATCTGGTGGTGGAGAAGATAAACGGCTAAAAAAGAATTGTGAATTTCTGCTGGTATATGCTAAGAACTACGATTTACTACCATTGTTTAATGGACCATATCAATATACCGAAATGTCCGATTTGATTCAGCAGTACAAGGACGAAAGAAAAAGCTGGAAGTATACGACCGTTCTTCTTAACCCAGGAGAAAAGGAATATGTTGGTTCTACCGTTGATGGTGACGGAAATGAAATAAAAGTATATTTACGCAAGAATCCAGAGATGATGTCGATTAGACAGGTGGCCAAAAGAGATGGAATAACGGAAAAAGAGGTATATAAGAAATACGGCATTGATATTTTTAGAACTACTAATGCCCAGACATCAATCCGTACACGAATAATTAATTATCGCAAAGAAATGAATATTTCCGAAAGTGTCCTTTCTATTGAATATATTCCTAAAACAGGTAAAAACAAAGGAACTGTCTATGAACAATTTTACAAAGATGATAACTGTAATTTGTTCGTTTGGCTTCGAGATACCTCTGAAGTTATTGATGGCGAATTATATAAAAAAGATCTCCAGGGTACTTATTGGGACATGAATGCTTGGATGAAAAATGTTGCCAAAGAAGGCGGGGTATCTTTTCCTAAAGGGAAAAAGCCGGAACAACTTGTTAGGCAGATACTTGAAATGACAACGAATCCGGGAGATATGGTGTTAGACTCGTTCCTCGGATCTGGCACAACGGCAGCAGTAGCCCATAAGTTAGGAAGAAAATACATCGGCATAGAGTTGGGGCAGCAATGCTACACGCACTGCAAACCTCGTTTAGACAGCGTTATAGACGGAAACGATTCAGGTGGAATTACGGAATTCGTTGATTGGAAAGGCGGTGGCGGCTACAAATTCTATGAGCTTGCCCCCACGCTGATTGTTAAGGACAAGTATGGTAATCCTGTGTTTTCGGAAAAGTACAGCCCTGAAATGCTGGTAGCGGCAGTGTCTAAAATCAACGGCTATCACTATGCCCCGGACGCAGAAGTATTCTGGAAGCAAGGATTTTCTCAGGATAACAGTTTCATCTATGTGACTACCCAGTTCCTGACAACAGAATTATTGGATGGGATTGCCGCCGATGTGGACGAGTTCGAGCATCTGCTGATCTGCGCTCCGGCTTTTGATACTGGTCTGAATAAGCGATATGAGAACATTACCGTTCGAAAAATTCCTCAGTCGGTCCTGAATAAGTGCGAGTACGGTGTGGACAATTATGATTTGAACATTATTGATCCCCCGGAGTTAGATGAGGAGGAATGGGAAGATGCTTAAAGCTCCCTATATGGAAAAATTCTATTCCTACAATTCCAAGTATATCCACAATGCTCTGGCTTTGCGTGACCCTCAGCATGACAGTCTGGAAATCTTTGCCCGTCTGTGTGATGTGCTCTCTCTGCGGAAAAATCCTATGACCACCGAGCAAATTTGCGCCGATCACGCAGCTGAATTAGATGCTTGCCCTACAAATGACAAGCGTCAGGCTCTCATTGAAAAACTGGCCAGCACTGCGGCAAAAGAGTTTTACCGGGAAGATCTGGCAGCAGTTCGGCAGCTTTGCCCTACACTAACATCTTTCGAGCGGGACTTTCCGTCTGTCTGCTTTGCGCTGGCAACCGGCATTGGAAAAACCCGCTTGATGGGTGCCTGTATTGCATACCTGCACTACGAAAAAGGAATCAGCAACTTCTTCGTCATGGCTCCCAATTTGACCATCTATAACAAACTGAAAGACGACCTCAGCAATACCTCCAGCCCTAAATATGTGTTTCGGGGCCTGGATCGTTTTGTCACCCCTCCTCGTATCATTGATGGAGATAATTATGAGAACTTCCGTATGACCCGAGACCAGTTGTCCTGGACAGAAAGCAATGAAGTGATCATCAACGTCTTTAACATTTCCAAGCTGAACTCTGACAGTAAAGTGAAGGATGGAAAACCCGCTCGAATCAAACGGCTAAACGAAGTTTTAGGTGAGTCCTACTTTGAATATTTGCAATCCTTGCCGGATCTGTGCATTTTCATGGATGAAAGCCACCATTACCACGCTGATAAGAGCTTTAGCGTCATCAATGAACTGCGACCTATTCTGGGTGTGGAACTGACAGCAACTCCACAGATTCAGAAGGGAGCAAAGAAAATTGATTTTAAAAATGTGGTCTATGAGTATTCTCTGGCACATGCGCTGAATGAAGAGCGATATGTAAAAGTTCCTGCCGTTATAACCCGGAAGAATTTCCATCCGGAGGAATACACTCCGGAGCAGCTCGACCGGGAAAAGCTCAATGATGGCATCCGAATTCACGAAGAAACTAAGAGTCAGCTTGAAATTTATGCTCGTACTTATGGAAAGAAAATCATTAAGCCTTTTGCTTTGGTGGTCGCTCGTGATACCGAACACTCTCGTCAAATCAGAGAATATCTTACCTCGGATGAGTTCTTCAGGGGATACTATAAGGACAAGATCCTGGAAATCAACTCTGCCCAGCGTGGTGCAGAAAAGGATGAAAATATTGAAAAGCTGCTGTCCTTGGAAGATCCCGACAACAGCATTGAAATCGTCGTTCATGTGAATATGCTGAAAGAAGGATGGGACGTCAATAATCTGTACACAATTATTCCACTGCGTGCATCTGCTTCTGAAACTCTCACCGAACAGACAATCGGACGAGGATTGCGGTTGCCTTACGGTCAGCGAACAGGTGTCCCGGAAGTGGATCGTCTTTCTATTGTGAGCCATGATAAGTATCAAAAAATCATTGATCTTGCTAACGATCCCAATTCTCTGGTACGAAAAGTCTACTACATTGATGAAGCTGCACCACAGACAGAGGAACCACGTGAAACCGTAGAAATGCCGTCTTCTTATGATGAGACAACCTCTGACGACAGCTTTATGGAACAACTGGCAATGACATTTATGCAGTCAGCTGGACAGACAACCGCTCCAGAAGAAGCCCCCGCACAGGAACAGGCTCTGGAAGTTGCAAAATTTGTAGCGCACTTTACAGCACAGTCGGTTATGGAGCTAAATAAGCAGGTTAAGACATACGATGCAGCAAAAGACGAAGATGCTAAGAAATTTGTGCAGCAGACAGTTGTGAATAAGACCTTACAGCAATTTTCCTCCCTACAACTTAATAAGGAAGATATTGCATCAGTCGTTGCTAAGGCAATAGAGACTTGTGTTCAGGTTCTGACAGATAAGGTTATCCCTGTTCCGCAAGCGGTTGTTCAACCATTCATGTCTATTAAGCAGGGGTATTATCCTTTTAAGTTAGATACTCGTAATATGACATGGCATCCCGGCGACGATACTTTGCTGGGCACAGAACTGAAAGAAGATGGCGATACTTTTGAGGTAAACACTCATTTCCATGCGCAGGATGTAGTAGATACACCTGAAAATGAGATTGTGCGTCACCTGATTGTCTATGATGATATCGATTATCAGAGTACTGCTGATTTATTGTATGGATTGGTTGAGGACGCAAAAGAACATTTTTTGACTTACCTGACCGAGGAGGAAACCGAGAAGGTTATGCGGGATCGTCAAAAGTCCATTGCAGAGATGATTTACCAGCAGATGCGTGAACATTTTTATCGAGAAGAAACGAAGTTCAAAGCATCAGAAATGCGCCCATTTTCCCGCATTGAGCCGAGTTTTGGTGGCAAGTTTAAGTCTGATGAAATTTATGACTTGCGTGCTAATATTCCGGCCAGCGAAGTTAAAGGTAAAATATTCAAGGGCTTTAAGAAAGCCTGTCATACGCTCTATAAATTTGACAGCAACACAGAACGAATTTTTGCAATGGTGCTTGAAAATGATGCAGAGGTTCTGAAATGGATGAGACCATCTCCAAAGCAATTTAATATTTATTATGGCCCAGGTGGATATAGCCGTTATGAGCCTGACTTCGTTGTTGAGACAGAAAATGAAATCTTTATGGTAGAAACAAAGGCCCAAAAGGATCTAAAAGATGCAGATGTCCTGGAAAAGGCAAAAGCAGCAACGGTTTATTGCGAGGCAACTTCCACGTGGAATGCAGATCATGCAGGTAAGCCATGGCACTACGCTCTGGTTTCACACGATGAAGTAAGGATCAATTCCGGGTTTAAATATCTGATGGAAAATCGAGTCCCACCAGAGCAACTGCATTTTGAACTATGAAATAAATATTGGAAGATGTAATCAACAGCTCCCGAAAGAGTTTGTCAATCTGGCAATTCTTTCGGGAGTTGCCTTTTTATTCGCCCTGTGTTTCTCATTTATAGATAGTCTTAGTTTTATACTGGGAGCTGTGTATTCAATAGCGATAATCAATCTCCTTGAATATTACCAATAAACGCTTTCGCAGAAATTACCCTTGACAAATCTCGTCTCAGAAGAAGATTTTGGAACGCTACTGCAAAGAACACGGCTACACGGCGTTCCGGCACTACGACGAGGACGACGGGTATTCCGGGACGAACTTCAACCGCCCTGGCTTCCAGCGGATGCTTGCCGACATCAAGGAGGGCAAGATCAAGCGCGTTGTCGTAAAGGA
>OBLF01001419.1_pt1 | contig 19551 bp, 22 predicted proteins | sample 1519231 | NCBI WGS metagenome assembly OBLF01 (sample SAMEA2602895, study PRJEB22501) | metagenome | reverse complement strand
CGTTACCTGCGTTTCAATCGGGCCTTACTTGCGTTCCAACTAAGCCTTGTCTGGCGTGCAACTAATCAGCGAAAATGAAGAAATATCAAAGTTGGTGTAAACTGAATGATAATGAGCAGGAAACGGAATAATTTGCATAGAAGTTCCCTTTTCAAAAAGAGTTATAATATGCAGATTTAGGCAGAAGTTCAGTTACCAAACCGTTACCCGATTTTGCCATAGGTAACGATGGAGTAATGTTCGGTAACTGAATTATTTTCGCTCGTGTGGCTGTTGCTGCGGTCGGCAGTTTTCTGCATAAGTGAGGAACGCTTTGAATTTGGTAATTTTGCCACAAAACATCAAAGCGTATGAAAACAGAAAAAATGAAGGTGTTGCTCTACCTAAAAAAGAGCGGTCTGGACAAGTCGGGTAAGGCTCCGATAATGGGACGGATCACACTTGGAAGGAGTGTAGCACAGTTCAGTTGCAAGCTCTCCTGCAATCCTGACTTGTGGAATCCCCGTGAGAGCAGAATGGACGGAAAAAGTCGTGAGGCGGTGGAAGTGAATGGCAGGTTGGAGAATTTGCTGCTGTCCATTCAGTCAGCCTATCAATCTTTGCTTGCAAGAGGTTGCCCATTTGGCGCAACCGACGTGAAGGAACAGTTTCAAGGTAGCGTGCAGACACGGTGCATGCTCATCGAAAGGCTTGATATGCTCATCAAAGAGAAAGAAAGTCATATTGGTGTAGACATCAGAAAAGAGTCAATGGCAAGCTATCACTCCACGAGAATCCACTTGCAGGAGTTCATCCAAAAGAAGTATAAGGTTTCTGACTTAGCCCTCTCACAACTGACAGAGAACTTCATCCATGAGTTTCAGCAGTACTTCTTGGGAGAGTGTGGATTTCAGGAAAGCTCATTCTACAATGTCGCCACCCATTTGAAAACGGTATGCAGGCTGGCTTACCGTGAGGGGTTGGCAGACATCCTGCTTTTTGACAAAGTCAAAATCAGCAAGGGTAACAAGAAACTCCCCAAAGCACTTGACAGAGGGGCATTTGAGAAGTTAAAGACTCTCCACTTGGAGGACTTGGAGGAGGAAATGGAAACGGCAAGGGATATTTTCCTCTTTGCCTGTTATACAGGTGCTGCTTATTGTGATTTGATGGAACTGGACAAGTCCCATCTTGTGCGTGACGACGAGGGTAGCCTTTGGCTGAAGTTCAACCGCCACAAGACAGGTGTGCCTTGTCGTGTCAAACTGCTGCCCGAAGCCATAAGGCTGATGGAGAAGCTCCACAGCGATGGAAGGGAAACATTACTCCCCTGTATCAAGTACAAGAACTATCAGATATGTTTGAAAGCCCTGCGGCTTCGTGCAGGCATATCGTTTCCCTTTACCACACATACGGCAAGACACACCTTTGCTACGCTTATCACGCTTGAGCAAGGAGTGCCAATAGAAACGGTGAGCAAGATGCTGGGACATTCGAACATAAGCATGACTGAACGCTATGCAAAGGTTACACCCCAAAAACTCTTTGAGGAGTTTAATCGTTTCCTTTCTTTCACGGAGGATATGCAGATGAGTCTTTAGCAATAGACATATTAAAACTAAAATCATTATGAGAAGTACATTCAAGACTCTATTCTATATCAACAGACAGAAAACAAAGGCAGACGGCAATACCGCCATTCTCTGCCGTATCACCATCGACGGAAAGAGCACAGCCATTAGCACAGGTGAAGAGTGCAATCCCTCCGAGTGGAACACCAAACAGGGTTTGACAACCAATAGGAAGACCAACCAAAGAATCAATGAGTTCAGGGAATTGGTAGAAAAAACCTATCGGGACATACTGACGAGGGACGGAGTGGTAAGTGTGGAACTTATCAAGAACAGTTTGCAAGGCATTGCCACTAACCCCACCACGCTCCTTGCAATGAGCAAAGCGGAACTGCAAGCCGTCAAGGAAAGCGTTGGAAAGTCAAGGGCAGAGGGGACTTATCTGAACCTTTACTATTCTGATAAAAATCTCCGAGATTTTATCGAAAACAAAGGAGTACAAGACATATCTATCGTCACCATTACGGAGAGTTTATTCGAGGAATACCGTTTCTTCCTAAAAAAGCGTGGGTTGAAAGCATCGACTGTCAATACCAATCTCTGTTGGCTGAGCCGACTGATGTTTCGTGCGGTGAGCAGCAGGATTATCCGCTGCAATTCCTTTGAGAACGCCAAGTATGAGAAGGAGGAAAAGAAGATACGCTTCTTGCAAAAGGGCGATGTAATGAAACTCATGGCAATGACGATGAACGACAGAGAATCGGAATTGGCACGGCTGATGTTCGTCTTCTCCTGCTTCACAGGTATGGCTATCGCTGATATGGAAAATTTGGAATACAGGCATATCCAAACGGCAGCGGATGGGCGGAAGTATATCCGCAAGGAGCGTCAGAAGACAAAGGTTGAGTTTGTCGTACCATTGCACCCGATAGCAGAGGCTATTATCCGCCATTGTCTGGAAGAGCAGAAAGGGAATGAAGAACAGCAGACGGTGAAAGAAAAAGGTAAAAAACATATCTTTCCCCGTGAGTGCAGCCGGAGCGTGATAGACGGCAGACTGAGTATTGTTGGCAAGGCTTGCGGTATCAGACAGAGATTGTCGTACCATGTTGCAAGGCATACCTTCGGTACGATGAGCCTAAGCGCAGGAATACCTATTGAGAGCATAGCCAAGATGATGGGGCACGCTTCCATATCAAGCACGCAGATTTATGCACAGGTAACGGACAACAAGATTTCAAAGGATATGGACAGGCTTATTGCCAAACAATCGGCAATGGATAAAGAAACTATGGAGAGAGAGGCTTTTGAACTTTTGGATACATCAATCTATAAAATGGAGGAAACGGCATGAAAGCAAACGATAACTTAAAAGCCGTAACAAACACTGCCTGTCATCGCAGTATCTTTGATTGGGGCAGCAATATGCAGGTTGTCATAAAAGGAAACGGAGACATAACCATGACGGAGGGAGAACTTGCGAAGTTCTTCGGTGTAACGTGGAGTAAACTTAACCATAGACTGCAAGCGTTGATGAGATTTTCTAACCTGCATCCCGATGAAAGGAGTGCAGGTGAAGAGCCTGTTTTCATCAGCGGACAGTTGAAAGGCTATGCACCACTCTATTCGCTTCCTATCATCATCGCCCTGTCCTTTCAGTTGGACAGCACGGAGGCGCATTTGTTCAGGAAGTATCTCTGTGAGAGGTTGCAGAAACCTGCATCCGTGATAACACCGATATTTCTGCTTGGCAGCACGGATAACTGATAATCTGTATTGATTTCCTTTTTCTTTCACCGATATTATCCTACTACTTACTACAACAAGAGATAAGGCAGTGAAAGAAAAAGGGTTATAATGTAGTTAGAACAAGAAATGAAAATTACTACCCTATGACTACATTCTATCTTATATGGGAATAACTGAGAGCCGTTTAGCCCTTTGGGGGCATAATATTTAGGTATCTTACCTTTATTATATCTTCTTATTATGCAATTGCCTCTAAGAATGATATATCTCTGTGAAATTATGTCGTGTGTTATTGGCAATCCTTACTAACATCAACATCACCGGAACTTCGACCAACACGCCTACCACCGTAGCCAATGCAGCCCCAGATTGTAAACCAAAAAGAGAAATAGCTACAGCAACCGCCAATTCAAAGAAATTACTTGCCCCAATCATTCCGGCAGGTGCGGCAACATCATGGGGTAATTTCCACCATTTCGCCCAACCGTAAGCAACGAAGAATATCAGAACCGTTTGCAACACAAGCGGAACTGCAATCAATAAGATATGCAGGGGATTGTTTAGTATCGTTTCTCCTTGAAATGAAAACAGGATAATAAGCGTTAATAGCAATCCACCTACCATGTAATTATTAAATTTCTCAATAAATACATTGTTGAAATACTCCACACCTTTGCGGCGGACAACCATTATTCGGGTAATGACCCCGGCAGCAAGTGGTATCACAACAAACAGCCCTACGGATAGCAACAGAGTGTCCCATGGGATAGATACGCCGTAAGCATCCAATATTAGCCGCCTTTGCGTGTTCTTCCAGCTTTACTACCTTTGCCCGAAAAACTTATGTTTGTACTCAACGAAACAAATGTTTTTCGGGTTTGTTGCACTCCTGTGGACATGCGTCAGGGCATCCTTCGCCTGTCCCAAGTGGTCTGCAGCCATGATTTCAACCCTTCTGATGGAGTAGTCTATGTTTTCTACAACCGCTCCCGTAACCGAATCAAGTTGCTGCACTGGGAACGCTGTGGTTTTGTCGTCTATCATAAACAGATGGCACAGGGTTGCCTGAGTTCTAAAATCATACGGGCGAGTACCGGCTTCTATGAACTTCGCTGGGACGAACTGGTACTCTATATTGAAGGTATAAATCCTAATTGCTACCGAAGAAAAAGATATAATAAATCTTAGTATTTTTTTGATAATGTCAGATATTTTTTGTATCTTTACATCATATAAAGAACTGATAATATGATGGATACGTCTCGCTGCACAATGACATCTGACTACCATTCTCTAACTCGGGAAGCTGTTATTAAACTTCTTGAGCAGAAGGATGCAGAACTTAAGGATAAGGATGCTGAACTGGAACGAAAGTCCCGTCGCATTCTTGAGCTTGAGCGCATGGTGTATGGTAGGCGCAGCGAGAAACGCCTGCCTGAGAGTGCATGCGACTGGACGGGTACGCTTTTTGACGAGCAGTGGGCCAAAGAGGGTTCCCTGGCTCAGGTGGAAGCCCTTCCCATCATCAAGGAGATAAAACAGCAGGCCGGACAACGCAGATTATCACGCCGTTTGAGCCGTCCTTCCAGAAAGGCAACGGCCTACGCCTCCTATGTTCCCGAGAACATAGAGCGACAGGTGACGGAGATATTTCCGGAGGGTTATGACGCTGAGCGCATGGTTATCATCGGACATGACAGAAGTGAGCATCTGTGTCTGCGTCCCTCATCCTTTTATGTCAGGGTAGAAGATCGCGTCATCTGCCGTCTCAAGGAAGCCCGACCAACGGATGCGAAGGTCGACATCCTGGAAGCCCCCTTGAAAAAGCAGGCGGTGGATTGTTTTGCCGACGCTTCCCTGCTCGCTGAAATCATCACCGCCAAGTTTGCCTATCACCAGCCCGAGTACAGACAATGTGCCCGGTGGAAGGAACTGGGCGTGAACATCCCCACCTCAAGTGTCAACAGCTGGGTTCACGATGCCGCCGATGCACTTTATCCACTCTACAAACTTCAAGCAAGACAGATCCTGCAAAGTCCTTACCTTCAGGTTGACGAGACCAGCGTACAGGTTGCCGACCACAAGGGAAAGACGCGCAAGGGATACCTGTGGGGCGTGCGTGACGCCATGCACTCCCAGGGCGTGTTCTTCCATTGGAAGGACGGTTCGCGCTCGGGCGCTGTGGCAGATGAGTTGTTCAAGGGTTACCGGGGTGCCATACAGTCTGACGGGTATGAGGCCTACAGCAGGTTTGAGAACGTTCAGGGCATAGTGCTACTGGGATGCATGGCACATGTGAGACGCAAGTTCGAACATCTGGCGGCTGACGACAGAAATGCCGCTCATATCGTCGAGACGATAGCCACGCTGTATGAGTTGGAGGAAAACCTCAGGCACAGGAAAGCACCACCCGAAGAAGTGGAGGCCGAGCGGAAGACCAAGGCCTACCCCATACTGAAGTATCTTGAGACCTATATGCTGGATGTACACAAACAGTACACCCCGGGCGAAGCTATGGAGAAGGCACTACGTTATGCCTTCGCCGTATGGATACGCATTGGCAGGTATGTGCAGGACGGACGCTTCAACATAGACAACAATCTCATGGAGCAGGCCATCAGACCCATCACGCTTGGAAGAAAGAACTATCTGTTCTGCGGCAACAATGAGGGAGCGGAGAACAATGCCATCTTCTATACCTTCATGGCGTGTTGCAGGGAAGCAGACATAGACCCATATGAATGGATGAAGGAAATCCTTTCAAAACCGTTGCCCGACATGACAGAGGAGGAGCTCACGAAAATACTACCTTCAAACTGCAAATAACAAACAACCCTTATATGCTGCCAGACATATAAGGGTTGTTTGTTAGTGGGAAAGACGGCTAATATTGGATGCTTACGATACGCCGCCAACTCCCAGCAAGAAAGCAACGATAGGGGCAAACGCTACCAATATGATTAAATCGTTCACAGCCACTTGTACCAGTGTATAAGCGGCATCCCCTTTAGTAAGGTAACTCCACACGAACACCATAGCTGTACAAGGTGCAGCCCCCAATAATACCGCCCCGGCTAGATATTCTTCGGCTAATCCGGCAGGTATAAAGGCTTTGAAAACCACATAGAAGAACAAATAAGCAATTCCAAACATGGTAAATGGCTTTATCAGCCAATTTGTAACGCCAGTGACTATTATTCCTTTCGGACGCTTGCCGACATTCTTAACACTTTGAAAATCTACTTTTAGCATCATCGGATAAATCATTAACCAAATCAGGATTGCCACGGGTATAGACACGTTGGCATATTCAAATTTGCTTAATGTTTGCGGAATTGCCGGAAGCCATTGTCCCACGGCAATTCCAATAATGATGCACAAGGCAACCCAGACAGTCAGGTATTTTTCAAAAAATCCAATTCCTTGTTTCTTTTCCATAACAATATCTATTTATTTTAATTGTGGTTTTAATTCGTTCAGGTAGAAGTCATAGAAACAGGCTTTAATTTCATCCCGTACCCGATGGAACTCACTGTTGATAAACTTGGGACTTCCGGTTGCTTCCGAGGGATCGTCAAACCCTATATGCAGCCTGTTTCTTACTTTACCTGTAAACATAGGACAACTTTCGTTTGCACCACCGCAAACGGTTATTACGTAATCCCATTCCTTGTCAAGATAGGTATTAACATGTGTTGGGACATGTGAGGCAATGTTTATTCTGGCTTCTTTCATTACTTCCACCGCCTTGGCGTTTACCTGTTTCGCTGGTACCGTTCCACCAGAATACACTTCTATATTTTTGTCGAATGACTGTAGAAAGCCATGAGCCATTTGGCTACGGCAGCTGTTTCCTGTACAAAGAATCAATACTTTCATCTTTTTATTTTTAAATTTGGGGATTTGACTAACTATATAGTTTGAATGCTTTTTGGAAGGAGCTTCTACATATTATAGAATATAATTAAACAGATAGCCGGACAAGATGATGAAAAACGTCACAGTGCCGAAGAATATGCTGATAAGTCTCCATGTCATTACTTTCTTGAGCAGTGTTGCCTCTGGCAAGGAAAGACCAACGACAGCCATCATGAAGGCTATCGCCGTTCCGATGGGAATGCCTTTCGCTACAAATACCTCGATTACTGGGACGATACCTGCGGCATTAGCATACATCGGTACGGCAAGTATAACAGACAAAGGAACTGCATACCAGTTGTCTTTTGACATGTATTGCTCAAAGAATCCTTCAGGAACAAAGCCATGCATGAAAGCACCGATACCTATACCTATCAGAATATATATAAGTACACCACTGACAATTTTCCATGCATCACGGATAATAGTGGGAAGCCTCTTGGTAAAGGTGGTATGGTCTTTTTCCCATTCCCCTGCCTGAGCGGATGAATTTGCCTGCATCTGCTTTACCCAGTCACTCAGATAAGGAGCAAGGCGCATGCGACCGAGTACTATACCGCCTATTACTCCTAACAGAATGCCGCTGATGACGTAGATAAGAGTCACCTTCAATCCGAAGGAGCCAAGGAACATGGCAACAGCCACCTCGTTTACCAACGGTGATGTGATAAGAAATGCGAATGTTACGCCCAAAGGAATGCCGCCCTTTACAAATCCGATAAACAGAGGAATGGAAGAACATGAACAGAAAGGAGTGACCGCTCCGAATATGGAAGCCAGCAAGTACTGCAATCCGTACATATTGTGTGTAACCAGATATTTTCTCAAACGTTCAATTGGGAAGTAGGCGTTGATAATTCCCATCAATACGCTGATGAAGAACAAAAGGATAAGTATTTTTATCGTATCATAAAAGAAAAAGTTTACGGCAATTCCTATCGGTGTGTCGGCACTTAGTCCGAGCAGTCCGTAAACAAGCCTGTCTGCAAATTCTTGTATCATAGAAGTCTTTTTTTTGTTCGCTTAAATACGAACAATGTTCTTGAAAAAAAGCGGCAGATACCATAATGGTTGTTTCTGCCGCTCGTGGTTAAACATATTCTGTCAATCAGATGCCCAGAAGTTCCTTTACTTCACTTTCTGTCGGTACCTTCCCCTTCAATTTTACCACTTCGTCAATGACAACGGCTGGCGATGTCATGATATTGTAATTCATCATTTCCATGATGTCGTCCACCTTGGTGAGTTTTGCATCGATGTCGTTCTCTTTAAGTACCTTTTCAATTACATTGTAGGTTGATTTACATTTGGCACAACCCGGCCCTAAAACTTTTATTTCCATATTAGTAAAAATACTATTGTTATTAAATTCATTTTACAAATACATTATCCAGCAATAATATATGCCGATGATGATGAATACCACGCCTACAATAAGGTTCGCCCATTTTTGCACTTTCTGTATCTTTCCGTAAAAATTTCCCATTTGTTGTACGCTGAAGGCGAGAACCCATGCAACAGCAAGTACCGGTATAGCCGTAGCGACAGCAAATATCATGGGTAGAAGATAGCCTGCCGAGGTCGTGGCAGACATCGGTATCAGCATGCCGAAGTAGAACACGCCACTGGTGGGACAGAAAGCCAGGGCGAACAGAACCCCTATCATCAGAGCACCCCAGCCGCCTTTCCTGGCAAGACCTTCCGGATTTCCAGTGAATCCAAGCTTGGGGAGGTTGAGTTTATCTCCCCAAAGCATGAACAGGCCTATCACGAGTAGAAGAGGTCCAAGTATAAGCTCCCCCCACGTTCCTATTGTCTTTTGTATGCCGAACATACTGGAACCTTCTTTCAGAATAGTAATCAGTATTACACCAAGTAGGGTGTATGAAAGAATTCGCCCCAGCGTATAAAGCAGGCCATTTCGGAATATGCGCTTCCTGTTTTCAATATCTCTTCCGATAAACCCTATAGCTGCTATGTTCGTTGCTAACGGACAAGGTGAAAGTGCTGTCAGTAGTCCGAGCAGAAATGCTGTCAGTATAGGCGTGGAACTGTTATCCAGCAATGTCTGTAACCAATCCATATCCACCATTATCTCAGCATTTCATTTACGGATTTTACGACACCAGCCCTAAATACATCTGGTGATTTGCGTGCATTAGCAAAAGCAAATTCAGTCATATTCTTGTATGTTTCCTTTCCATTCTTATGTCTAACGATAAATAGTGAAGACCATGTTACCTCATACTTTTCTGCTATCTTCTCATTTTCCTTTTTGCTGATGTCTATTACCTTAAAAGTCACCTTGCCTTTTTTTATCTGGTCAGCGAAGTTCTTTTTCATTGTAGCTTTAGTGTTGCTTTCGATAGCCATACATGTGGCACAGCGCTGTTTCCCATGAAAATACAACACTTCTACATAATCCTTTACCGTCGTCTTTTTTAGAGCCTGGGCGTCTGTTCCGTCCTTTGCATTCATGTTGCAAAAGATAAAGGTGAAACATGCCACGATTAAAAATAAACACTTTTTCATACCTTTTTATATTTTGTTGTTAGTTATTCGCAAAACTACGAACATATTTTTCAAAAAAAATCACCTACGACAGCCCTTATTATTGCAGGGTTGCGCAAAGAAATCTGCAAACATCTTCTTCGCAGCTTGCCAATTATCCTTGTTGATACAATATTTAACTTTGGGCGCTTCCACTTCACCCTGGATTAAGCCGGCTTCTTTCAATTCCTTCAAATGCTGCGAAACGGTTGCTTTGGCAATAGGTAGTTCTTCGTGAATATCACCGAAGAAGCAACTATCTTGTTTTGCCAAGAAAGCAAGAATTGCCATCCTCGTTGGATGTCCCATTGCTTTGGCAAAATGAGCTATCTGTTCCAGATTTGTTGTGTGCAGTTTATCTTCCATTATTCTATATGTATCATTGTTTGTTGTTTGCAAAATTACGAACAATATCTGATACATGCAAATAATATCGTTATTTTTTGGGAAAATCATTTTTTTTCTGTATCTCAGAAAAATATAAGTAGTAATCCTATGCTATAGTCGCAAGTCTAAGTTGTTAATGATTCTATGTGAAAGCATCTTATGGTTTCCAAATCCATAGGAATAGCTGCTTCCTTCTTGCAGGGTACTTGTGAAATCATAAGCTATTAGTTTAACTTTTGAAATGTAATCTAAATATCCTAAGGCACTTGTTTCTGTTCCCTATAATTATCTTTTAGCATCTTTTCCAAATCTGAGGCCTTATAGAGGATTTTTCCTGCGAACTGGGTGTAGGGGATAATTCCCCTATCCCGATAGTCCTGCAAGGTGCGAGGGCTGATGTACAGCCTTTCGCACACCTCCTTGCCCGTTAGGAAATGCTCACCGCCAAAGAGTGGCTTGTGTGTCTGTGGCACTTCCTTAATTCTCTTGCTTACTCCGCTGATAGCGGACAGCACCACCTGCATATCGTCTGCCTCCATGTTCAAATCTCTTACTTGTTCCATAGTTCTTTCGCCTTATTTGTTATTCATGGATTTGTCCGTTTTTGATTTCTCCGATTTGGTTTGGAGCAATAGCTCCACATCCTCACGCCTGTAATAGCACTTATGCCCGATCTGAGAGAATGGAAGTACACCTGTATCCCGGTAGTGCTGCAAGGTGCGCTTGCTGATGTTCAGCAGTCGGCACACATCGCCGTTGTGCAGCCAGTCCGTGTGTTTGCTCTGTTCCCCGAATGCCTTGTGGCAGGTCTCGGCAAGGCTGAGTATCTCGTTCCTCAACCTTGCCCAATTTGAATCCGTAATGATAAAATATCCCATAGTTTTATTGTTATTTTGTTTGTAATTCCTTATTGTTTTGCGTCTTACCGCACGTTTCTGCCTGCAAAAGTAGGATGTGTTTTCCATACCTCAAAGCAGCAGGGAACAGCAGGGAAATATAGGGAACTTGAGGGAAAAGACAACATATCTTATCGGTTGCCTTTTCGCATTATTCTTTGATTTCTTCTTTCACCGTTTATCCTATATGAAGGATAATCCCAATCGGCGCAAAATACAGCAAACATAGGCAATACACACATTTCTGTCTTTGGCTGTAGCTATCATTCCCAACTCTGTTTTCCACAAAAATCCCATTTTCTTGCCCTGCCACGACAAAATATACATGTGAACTTTATAGCAGACAGACGCAACATTATGCAAGCACTCTCCGAATGCTTGGAACTTATCCGTTCTCTTAATAACTTCACTCTTGGAAACCAAACCAAGCATATAATGAAAACAAGCGCAGATAAAGGCAAATCGGAAGGCAGTAACAATATGCCCAGACCGAGAAGAATTTCCTCCAAGAACTCGGAGATAGAAGCCTATCTCTCCACTCACTACGAGTTCAGATACAATACGGTATTGGGTAGAACTGAATATCGTAGCAAGAATGATGCTCACTTCTCAAAAGTGGGCCGCTATGAAATCAACACGCTCCGCAGGGAGATAGACAACGACATCGGGATAATAACCTCATCGGAAAATCTATACTCTATCATCGAGAGCAGCTTCTCTCCACGCATAAACCCCATACAGGAGTATTTCAAGGGATTGCCATTGGTGGATGTAAGTAGCAGTTCTCCCTTTTCACTGAAAGCCATTCCCCACTTGGCAAGTTGCGTAGTCGTGCGCAACTCTGACAAGTGGTTACAATATCTCACCAAGTGGCTCGTGGCAGTGGGCGCCAACGTAATGGACGACCGTGAGTGCCGTAACCACACCTGCCTTGTGCTGACGGGCGAGCAGGGCAAGTTCAAAACTACATTCTTGGATTTGCTCTGCCCACCTGCATTGCATGGCTATAGCTACACTGGCAAGATATATCCGCAGGAGAAGGACACGCTCACCTATATCGGGCAAAACCTCATCGTAAACATAGACGACCAGCTCAAAGCACTCAACAAGCGGGACGAGAATGAACTGAAGAACCTTATCACCTGCCCGATGGTCAAATACCGTATGCCCTACGACAAGTATGTGGAGGAACATCCCCATTTGGCGAGTTTCGTAGCATCGGTGAACGGCAACGATTTTTTGACCGATCCCACGGGCAGCCGACGATTCCTGCCCTTTGAGGTGCTATCCATTGATATAGAACGAGCAAAGGCTATTTCTATGGATGCCGTCTATACCGAAGCCAAAGTCCTGCTAAACTCAGGCTTCCGATATTGGTTTGACGATGATGAGATAGTGGAGTTATACAAAGAGAGCGAGGACTTCCAAGTGCAGACCGCTGAAATGGAACTACTATTACGCTGTTTTGAAAAGCCAACAGAGGACAATCCTCATTGTGTTTATATGACCACTACCGAAATACTCGCCTATTTAGGCATCTATACCCATCAGCCCTTAACACCCAAACGTATGGGCGAGGCACTTAAAAGGGCTGGCTTTGTAAAGGTAAGCAAGAGGCGTGATGGCAGTAGTCCCATCTATGTATATAAGATACGGAAAATCCATCCCTGCCCATTGATTAACAGTTGTAGTAGTTTGATGTAGTAGTATGTGTAGTGTTGTTATATACTACAATATTTCACTGATAATCAAGTGTTTACCACAAAACAGTGTGTAGTAAGAAGAAAGAAGAAAAAGTTTGCTGGGGAAAAACTTTAGGAAAAGGAAATCATAAATGAAGTTTACTCTATCAGTATAAATAAAATATAATCCGATATAAAAATCAGAATGAATAAATGTTCAACCAATAATTATAATGACAATGAAAGAAGAAGATTTATCACGTATTAAGCGATACCCCATAGTGGAGTATCTTGAAAGGAAAGGTATTAAACCTATGCGCAGAACACCAGCCTATGCCCTTTACCGCTCACCGCTTCGTGAAGAAACGCATCCGAGCTTCAAGGTGGATACAGAGCAGAACCTTTGGATAGACTATGCCGAAGGCAGGGGCGGAAGTATTATCGACCTTTGTATGCGGTTAGAGGGCTGCACACTGTCGGAAGCCATCCGCATTTTGGGGCAGAATGCTCCCGATATAACGCACGTTCCTCGTAGAGAAAGTCTTCAAGGCACTTCCAAGCAAGAAAGTATCAGACAAGCAGTGTCTACAAGTGGAGTAAGGAGACTGATAGAAATATCAGACACCTTACCTCCACACTTATTAAAGTATCTTGAGGAAGACCGCTGCATCAACTTAGAAAAGGCTATGCCCTTTCTGCGTTGTATCAGCTATGAGGTAAGAGGGCTGCACTATCAAGCCATAGGTTTCGCCAATCAGTCGGGTGGCTATGAACTTCGGAATAACGGTTCATTCAAGGGAACGATTGCCCCGAAAGACATTACTCCGATATTTACGGACAGGGCAGAGCCTGTTTGTATTTTCGAGGGATTTATGGACTTTCTATCCTTTCTTTCAATGAAAGAAGAAATCATCAGCCATTGCCTTGTGATGAACTCCGTAAGCAATGTGGCAAGGAGCATCCGCTACCTCAATGACAGGCAGGTATCCTCCATCCGTACCTTCCTTGACAATGACGAGGCAGGGCGGAGAGCTATGGAGGATTTCGTGAAGGCAGGTTTCAAGGTAGAGGATATGTCCGTGCATTACAGGAGCTTCAAAGACCTCAACGAATACCACGTCCACAGGGTGCGTGAACATCAGAAAAGCCTATCATTGACGATGACACAAACACAAACCAATCTCATAAAGGTCAAACAAGTTAAACATAAAATGAAATAGAGATATGAAAAAGAATACAAATACAGCAGACAAAGATTTTTCATGGCTTTTGGGTGTAGAAGATGAAGCAGACGACAAGTCCACTTCAAAGGCGGAAACTATTGTTCAAGAAAAAGAAAAACTATCAAGCGTACAGAAACAGAAATATGACAGTCCGCAGAGCGAATCAGAAGTTATATCAGGGATTTCTGGATCATTACAGCACACAGAGAACGCAGCCGTTCAAAGACGCATCAGTGCCAAGATGAGAAAGAAAACACTCGAAGCATACAAACAAGCCTACCTTATGCCAACCAAACTCAGTAATAGAAAAGCAGTCTATCTGAGCAGGGAGACACAGGAACGTGCCGACTTCATCGTGCGAAGATTGGGCGATAGGGGGAGCAATCTTTCGAGCTTCGTGGAGAACCTCGTGCGCAGCCATTTAGATGAGTACGGAGAAGATATAGAGATATGGAGGAAACTGTAAGCACAAAAAAGGGTTGAGGGTTTTGCGCAAAAAGCTCTTCCCTTTTTCTTGAAACACTCGACCCTTTCCAAAAGAAATGAAGACCATTTTCTTGACCCAATACCTGAACGGTAGGAATGCCACGAACGCAGTTAGACACGGAATACTGTGCATTCGCTTTTCGATGGCAAAACGCCTTATGCGTAAATGGTCTGTTAGGTAGCATTGCAAGACGTCAGTTTGTACCCACAAACTGCGCTTGCTCCCCTCGATAAACAGTCGGGGAGGTTAGACCGTAATCACTCCGTTCTCATCGGTCATCATTCAGAAATTAAGCAGCAACGAATCATCCATAATGATTAACTTTCAGAGAAACTTATATGAAGAAATACAGAAGAAAAGCTACCCAATGGCAGCAGAAGGACAATGAAGAAAAACAGATGAACAAGACGGAGTTCATCAAGGTTAGGTGTACTTTGGAGGAGAAGCAGCGCATCAAGGCAAAGGCAGAAAGCACAGGGCGGAAGTTCTCCGAGTACTGCCGTGAGATTCTTTTGAATGGTGAAGTAGTTGTTGTTCCCAAGATGACGGACAATGAGAGGGAAGCCATTGCCATACTCCAACGTACGGGAATGTTCTACGGACAGATTTCCAACCTTATCAAGGTCAAGGACGAGGCATGGGCGCCGATAACCACGAACCTTTCGATATGTGCCAAAGAAGCATTTAAGCGTTTTTTCGACCCTCACTTTCGCATTGGTGACGATATATATAAGGTCTTAAATCTACCGAGGTATGATAGGAAAGTGTAAGGCGATAGCGCACGGAAGCACTGCATTGGACTATATCTTTAGAGAAGGCAAGCTGGGCAATCGGCTTGCCTTCCATAACCTTTGTAGCAGAGAATCAAAGGCTATTTACGAGGAAATGAAGTTGGTCAGCGATTACAATACCAGATGCAGAAACAAATTCCTGCGCATCGAAATCGGCATTGCACCACAGGACGAGAAGAAACTATCAGTTTCTGAACTTGCCCAAATAGCCCATCTGTTTGCCAAGAAAATGGGACTTGACAACCATCAGTGGGTGGCAGTAACGCACAAGGATACAGACAACAGGCATATCCACATTATCGCCAACCGCATCAGCCTATACGGAGAAGTTTATGATACTACCTTTGTAATCAACAAGGCTGCAAGAATAACAGAGGAAATCAGCAGAGAGAAAGGCTTAACCATTGCAAAGGAAGTCAAAATCAAAAGGAAACATCAGAAAGCAAAAGCCAATCCCACAAGAGAGGAAACAAAGAGAGAACTACAAAGAATATGCTATGCCCTACTTGAAAAGTACAAAAGTACAGGTATCACAGGACATTCTATGTTCCTCTATGAGTTGAATAAGCATGGAGTAACCATAGATCGTATGAAGAACAAGCAGAGCAAGGTCTATGGCTTGAAGTTCTCATACGGAGAATATGCGTTCAAGGCATCGGAAGTAGGCAGAGAGTTGGGCTACCGCTCTTTGCAAAAGAACTTCGAGGCAGGTAAGAAAGCCGATACGAATATATCTGACCAAGTAATACGCAAATCGTCAAAGCATACAGATACTAAGGATGCTGGCTATCAACTCGTACCCCCAAGCCGTTCATATAGTCCTCCACCAACTAAGGAAACGCCAAAAATCGCACAAACTATAAGAGATATGGCAGATGCAGCCATCAGCGCAGCTGATGATTTGGTGGAGGGACTGGGCGGAATGATAGCACCCACCGCACACGGCGAGGACTACGCCGAAACCGTATGGCAGCGCAAACTCAGAAACCAAGCTAACAGAAAGAAGAAGCGAGGGAGAGGATTATAGCAACTCCAACAGCAACAATCCAAAATGCAGATATGTGAATATTTCTTTGAAAACGCTTGTTATTCGGTAACAAAGTATTATCTTTGCAAACAGAATAACAAGCGTTCTTTGTTAGGCAGAAAACAGCGACACCAAGTAGTTCGCTCGTTTCCAAATCGTTACCTATTCAGTTATACCGACAAGGTAACTTCTTTATTTTCAATAAGTTGTATTTTAGATATTATCTTGCAGAGCAATCAGGCCTTACTTGGACTGCAATCAGGCCTTACTTGCAGCGCATCTGCAACCTGCTGTGAAACAGGGAGATATGGAAAGGTGAAAGAACAAGGGAAGCCGATCGTCCGGCAGCCTCCGCTTCCGGACGGCATCCCCATTATTAGGTATTTCTCCTGCAGGGGATGGCTGTTCTGTTTTTTTTCATTACCTTTGCTTGTCAGGCGGCCGGATGTACGGCCACTCCCGGCAGGGGCAGGAGCCGTCGGGACTCCCGGGCGGACGTTGCCGCACGCAGCAGGCACAAGGGAACGGCAGCGGCATCATCGTGAATGGTGAATGCCGGATTTTGAACCAGAAGCTTATGAAACTATCAGAATTAAAGACCGGCGAGACCGGCGTCATCGTGAAGGTATCGGGACACGGCGGATTCCGGAAACGCATCATCGAGATGGGATTCATCAAGGGCAAGGCCGTCGAGGTGCTGCTCAACGCCCCCCTGCGCGACCCCGTGAAATACAAGATCATGGGCTATGAAGTCAGTCTGCGCCACAGCGAGGCCGACCAGATCGAAGTGCTCTCGGAGGAGGAGGCCCGCAGGCTGGAGAAAGCGGAGGTCCGTACGGCCCGCAACGCCGCCCTGCCTGCCGACCCCGGAGACGGCAGCGACAAGGAGCTGACCCCGGCCGAGCTGTCGGATGCCGCCGACCGCAAGAGCCGTACCATCAGCGTGGCACTCGTGGGCAACCCGAACTGCGGCAAGACATCGCTCTTCAACTTCGCCTCCGGGGCACACGAGCGGGTGGGCAACTACTCGGGCGTGACGGTCGATGCGAAGGTGGGCCACGCCGCATACGACGGCTACCAGTTCAACCTCGTCGACCTCCCCGGCACGTACAGCCTCTCGGCCTACAGCCCGGAGGAACTCTATGTACGCAAGCAGCTCGTAGACAAGACGCCGGACGTCGTCATCAACGTCATCGATTCGTCCAACCTGGAGCGCAACCTCTACCTCACCACACAGCTCATCGACATGCATGTCCGCATGGTCTGCGCACTCAATATGTTCGACGAGACCGAACAGCGCGGCGACAACATCGACGTCCGGCAGCTCTCCGAGCTGTTCGGCGCGCCGATGGTGCCGACGGTATTCACCAGCGGACGCGGCGTGAAGGAGCTTTTCAGGCAGGTCATCGCCGTCTACGAGGGCAAGGAGGACGAGTCGCCCTGCTTCCGCCACATCCACATCAACCACGGACACGAGATAGAGAACGGCATCCGGGAGATGCAGGAACACCTGAAGAAATACCCCGAGCTGCGCCAGCGGTATTCCACCCGCTACCTCGCCATCAAGCTCCTCGAGCACGACAAGGACGTGGAGCAGCTCATCGCACCGCTGGGCGACTCGGCCGAGATCTTCCGGCACCGCGACACCGCCGCCGCACGCGTGAAGGAGGAGACGGGCAGCGACAGCGAGACGGCCATCATGGATGCCAAGTACGGCTTCATCCACGGTGCGCTGGAAGAAGCGGGCTTCCCCACGGGCGACAAGAAGGACACGTACCAGACGACACCCCTCATCGACAAGGTGCTCACGAACAAGTCCCTCGGCTTCCCCATCTTCTTCCTGATCCTGCTGGTGATGTTCACCGCCACGTTCGTCATCGGGCAGTACCCGATGGACTGGATCGACGCCGCTGTCAGCCGGCTGGGCGGCTTCATCGCCACCCACATGCCCGACGGGCCGGTGAAGGACATGCTCGTAGACGGTGTCATCAGCGGCGTGGGAGCGGTCATCGTCTTCCTGCCGCAGATCCTGATTCTCTATTTCTTCATCTCCTACATGGAGGACAGCGGCTACATGTCGCGCGCCGCCTTCATCATGGACCGCCTGATGCACAAGATGGGACTGCACGGAAAATCGTTCATCCCGCTCATCATGGGCTTCGGCTGCAACGTGCCGGCGGTGATGGCGACACGCACCATCGAGAGCCGGCGCAGCCGCCTGGTGACGATGCTCATCCTGCCGCTGATGAGCTGTTCGGCGCGCCTGCCGATCTACGTCATGATCACCGGCTCGTTCTTCGCCATGAAGTACCGGTCGCTCGCCATGCTCTCCTTATATATAATAGGTATCGTGATGGCGGTCGTCATGAGCCGTCTCTTCTCGGTCTTCGTCGTCAAGGGCGAGGACACGCCGTTCGTGATGGAGCTGCCGCCTTACCGCTTCCCGACGTGGAAGGCCATCGGACGGCACACCTGGGAGAAAGGCAAGCAGTACCTGAAGAAGATGGGCGGCATCATCCTCGTGGCATCCATCATCGTATGGGCACTGGGCTACTTCCCCCTGCCCGACGACCCGCACATGGACCGGCAGGCACGGCAGGAACAGAGCTACATCGGACAGCTGGGCAAGACGGTAGAGCCGCTGTTCCGGCCGCAGGGATTCAACTGGAAGCTGGACGTGGGACTGCTGGCCGGCGTGGGGGCGAAGGAAATCGTGGCCTCGACGATGGGCGTGCTCTATTCCGATGACGACAGCTTCTCCGACGACAACGGCTACAGCGACGAGACGGGCAAATACACCAAGCTGCACCGCCTCATCACGCAGGATGTCGCCAAGCTGCACGGCATCAGCTACCGTGAGGCAGAACCGGTCGCCACGCTGACGGCGTTCTGCTTCCTCCTCTTCGTACTGCTCTATTTCCCCTGCATCGCCACCATCGCCGCCATCAAGGGCGAGACCGGCAGCTGGCGGTGGGCGCTCTTCGCCGCCGGCTACACCACCGCGCTGGCCTGGGTGGTCAGTGCCGCCGTGTTCCAGGTGGGGATGTGGGTGATGTGAAGAATCTCCCCAAGCCCCTCCGAAGGAGGGGATGTGGTGGTAAGGTGGGATAAGGCTTATCACCGCTTATTACCGCTTATCCTCGCTTATCCCCGCTTATCCCCGCTTATTACCGCCTATCCCCGCCTATCTCCGCCTATCTCCGCTTCCCCTCTCCCCCCCCCACAACATTTTTTCGTTTTTTTCTTGGTTCTTTTATAAATATTCGCTACATTTGCACCCAACGGCAGTAA
>OBLF01001411.1_pt1 | contig 19634 bp, 16 predicted proteins | sample 1519231 | NCBI WGS metagenome assembly OBLF01 (sample SAMEA2602895, study PRJEB22501) | metagenome | reverse complement strand
GTGTGGCCGCCTGCATCCTTGACCCCGAGGCTCCGGTCTACGGCATCAACGACTCGAAGAAGCTGACCGAGAAAAAACGGGAGGCCCTCTTCGAGCAGATCATCGAAAAGGCGCTGGCCTATAAGATCGTCTTCGTCGGCTCAGACGTCATTGACCGCGACAACATCCTCAACGCCACCATGGGCGGGATGCGTCAGGCCGTGGAGGGGCTGGACATCGTGCCCAACCTCGTCCTCGTGGACGGCAACCGGACTCCGGCAGGGCTGACCATGCCCGCACAGCCGGTGGTGAAGGGCGATGCCACCAGCGCCAGCATCGGCGCGGCGTCAGTACTGGCGAAAGTCAGCCGTGACCGCTATATGCTGGAGCTGGACAAGCAGTATCCCCAGTATCAGCTGGCGAAGCACAAGGGCTACGGCACAAAGCTGCACTATGAACTCATTGCGCAGTACGGCATCCAGCCCTTCTACCGCCGCAGCTTCCTCAAAAAACAGGGCTACTGGCCCGAAGGCAAGTGATGGGCCGGGCCGAGACGGGCCAAAGAGGAGAGGCCGCCGCGGCCCGCTTCTACCAGAAGCAGGGGGCAGAGCTTCTCGGCCACAATTATCACACCCGGATGGGGGAGATCGACCTCATCCTGCGGGAACCGGACGGGACACTGGTGTTCTGCGAGGTCAAGACCCGCGCCAAAGACTCTCTGGATACCCCTGCTGCTGCGGTGAATGCCGCGAAGCAGAGGCGTATCATCGCATCTGCCGCATTGTATCTCCAGAGCACCCGTCAGAGCGACGAACCGGTGCGTTTCGACGTGGCTGAGGTCGTTCCTCTTGACAGCGGGCGCTGGATGGTACATATTATAAAGGGTGCTTTCTGGGCAAAAAGCTAGACGCGCACAGAAAAACCCGGTGGGAAAAGGCAGAAAACGGCCTCGGGCCGCTGCCGCAGGATGAGGCCGAGTGATGGGCCTTCTGGCAAAAAGGAGCGATAATGATGAAATTTTTCAGCACGAGAGACCATTCCCGCATTGTGACCGCCTCTCAGGCGATCGCACAGGGCCTGTCGGATGAGGGCGGTCTGTTCGTCCCGGAACGCTTTCCGCAGGTGGACGTCAGGGCGCTGTGCCAGCTGGATTATCCCACGCTGGCCGCTGCCGTCGTCAGCGAATATCTGACCGATTACTCCAAGGACTTCCTCGCTGAAGCCACCCGCACCACCTACGGGGAGGCGTTCGGCGGCAAGGCGGGCTATCTGGCCCCGGTGGAAGGGGACACCTATGCCCTTGAGCTGTGGCACGGCCCGACCTGCGCGTTCAAGGACTACGCCCTCCAGCTGATGCCCAAGCTTCTCGTGGAGGCAAAGAAGAACCTCTCCCGCACCGAAAAGACCCTCATCCTCGTGGCGACCAGCGGCGACACCGGCAAGGCCGCACTGGACGGCTACCACGACATCCCGGGCGTCGAGATCGCCGTGTTCTACCCCACGGGCGGCACCAGCGAGATCCAGCGTCTGCAGATGGCCACGCAGGAGGGTGCAAATGTCGCCGTTTATGCCGTGCGCGGCAATTTCGACGACGCCCAGACCGGCGTGAAGAAGGTCTTCGGTGATAAAGCCATTGCGGCCAGACTGGCCGAGCGGAACATCCGCCTTTCCAGCGCCAACTCCATCAACTGGGGCCGCCTTGTGCCCCAGATCGTCTACTACTTCGCCGCCTACGCCCAGCTGCTCAAGGCCGGGAAGATCGCCTTCGGCGACGAGGTGGATTTCTGCGTGCCTACCGGTAACTTCGGCGATATTCTGGCGGGCTATTATGCAAAGCAGATGGGTCTGCCCGTGGGCAGGCTGGTCTGTGCCTCTAACCAGAACAATGTCCTGACCGACTTCCTCTCCACCGGTACTTATACCGCAAAGCGGGAGTTTTATAAGACCACCTCGCCCAGCATGGACATCCTCGTCTCCTCCAACCTCGAGCGTCTGCTCTACCACGTCACCGGCAGCGATGCCGAGGTGGCCGGTCTGATGAAGAGCCTGAATGAGACAGGCAGCTACACCGTCCGTCCCGAGACGCTGGCGGCGATCCGGGAGAGCTTCGACTGCGGCTGGAGCAGTGAGGAACAGGTGGCAGGGGAGATCCGCGCCCGCTACGAGAAGGACGGCTACCTCTGCGACACCCATACGGCGGTGGCTTTCCATGTTGCCGCTCAGAAGAAACGGGACGGCGTGCCGATGGTGGTGCTCTCCACCGCCTCGCCCTTCAAGTTCCCCCGCAGCGTGCTGGAGGCTCTGGGTCATACCGCACCGGAGAACGATTTCGAGGCCATGCAGGCGCTGGAAGAAGCCACCGGCCGGACCGCGCCCGCAAGCCTTGCCGCCCTGCGGCAGAAGGCTGAGCGGTTCAGCACCGTCATCGACCCGGCGGGGATCGCGGAGGTGGCGCTGGGCTATCAGGCGTGATGAAAACCAGAACAGGAGTAAATAAACTATGGCACTTTTTGTGCTTGGCGATACCCACCTCTCCCTAGGTGCCTCCAAGCCGATGGACGTTTTCCCCGGCTGGAACGGCTATGTGGAGCGGCTGGAACGCAACTGGCGCAAGCTCATCAAGCCCGAGGACACCATCGTCCTTGCAGGCGACATCAGCTGGGCCATGCGGCTGACCGACACCCGGAAGGACTTTGCGTTCTTGCAGCAGCTGCCGGGGCAGAAGCTCATCATGAAGGGGAACCACGATTATTGGTGGACCACCGCCAACAAGATGAACGCTTACCTGAAGGCCGAGGGCTTTGACACCCTCCACATCCTGCACAACAACTCCTACGCCGTGGAGGGTTACGCCATCTGCGGCACCCGGGGCTGGCTGTTCGATGTGGGGGAGGCCCACGACGAAAAGGTGATGAACCGGGAGATCGGGCGGCTCAAAATGAGCCTTGACGCCGCAGAGCCGGGGCTGGAGAAGCTGGTGTTCCTGCATTATCCGCCGGTCTACACCGGCACCAGCGCCCCCGAGATCGTGGCGACGCTGAAGGCCTACGGCATCCGGACCTGCTACTACGGCCATCTGCACGGCAACGCCATCCGGTACGCCGTGCAGGGCGATGTGGACGGCATCCGCTACAAGCTCGTCAGCGCCGACGGCCTGAAGTTCTGCCCCTACCGTATCAACTGAGGCCGGGACGGAAAGGTCAGAAATAACAAAAAGTCAAAATTTGGGGTGGCAATTCTATCACAAGCGTGTTATAATAGGTTGTGACGCGATTGTTGCACCCAATTTGAGCGCGCGCGTCCCCGCATTTCGCAAACAGCAAGGACGCGGTGCGCGGTTGCAGGCGGCAGTTTTCCCGCTGCCCCAACGCAATAGAATATTTGAGTGGAGGATACACAAATGAATTTCATCAAGTGCGAAAAGCTCGAGAAGAGCATGGCAGAGCTGCAGTTCTCCATCGACGCTGAGGCCTTCAAGGCTGCGGTTGCCGATGTCTTCAAGAAGGAGGGCAAGAAGTACCCTGTTCAGGGCTTCCGCAAGGGCAAGGCTCCCAAGGCTCTCATCGAGAAGATGTACGGTGCTGATGTCTTTACCTACGACGCCATCAACGAGCTGTTCCCCGCAGCTTACGAAGAGGCTGTCAAGGCTGCCGGTATCGAGCCGGTGGGCCGTCCTGAGGTCTCCGTCGATTCCGCCAGCGAGGCTGAGGGCGCTACCCTGACCGTCAAGGTCGCAGTCAAGCCCGAGGTGAAGATCGGCGCTTACAACGGTCTGACCGTCGAGAAGACGGTCCATACTGTTTCTGACGAGGCTGTCGAGGCCGAGCTGAAGCGTGTGCAGGAGCGCAACGCCCGTGAGCTGACCCGTGAGGGCGCTGCTGAGAATGGCGACATCGTTGACATCGACTTCGAGGGCTTTGTGGACGGCGTCGCATTCGAGGGCGGCAAGGCAGAGCACTACAGCCTGACTCTGGGCAGCGGCAGCTTCATCCCCGGCTTCGAGGATCAGATCGTCGGCCACGCTGCTGGTGAGGAGTTCGACGTCAACGTCACCTTCCCCGAGCAGTATCAGGCTGCCGAGCTGGCTGGCAAGCCCGCTGTCTTCAAGATCAAGCTGCACGAGGTCAAGTACAAGGAGCTGCCCGCTCTGGACGATGAGCTGGCTAAGGACTGCTCCGAGTACGACACTCTGGACGAGTTCAAGGCTTCCATCCGCAAGAACAATCAGGAGCAGCTGGACAAGCAGGACGATCTGGCCGTCGAGAACGCTCTGGTCGATCAGGTCATCGAGGGCATGGAGGCTGAGATCCCTCAGGCCATGTACGATGTCCGCATGGACGAGCTGGTCAACGACTTTGCTTTCCGTATGGAGCAGCAGGGCCTGCGCCTCGAGGACTACCTGAAGTATATGGGCCAGTCCGTCGACCAGTTCCGTGCTTCCTTCATGCCCCAGGCTGAGAAGCAGGTCAAGATCCGTCTGGCTCTGGAGGCTGTCGCAGCTGCCGAGAACATCGAGGCCACTGAGGACGAGCTGAATGCCGAGGTCAAGCGCATTGCTGACCAGTACAAGATGGAAGAGGACAAGGTCCGCGAGCTGATCAACGTGGACGAGGTGAAGCACGATCTGGCCATCAATAAGGCAATCGACTTCATCAAGAGCCACGCAAATGTCGTGGAGAAGGCCGCTGAGGCCGAGAAGACCGCTGACGCTGAGTAATTCCGGCGCACAGGGTCATGCAGGGCAGGGAAAGTCCCCGGCTCTGTAAGTGAAGGTTGTTGAAATTGACCGATACGGCTACGGCCCTGTGTGCTTGCCGTATCGGTCAATTTTGCAAATACAATAATTTTTCATTCAGGAGGCGAACCCTATGAGTTTTGTTCCTTACGTTGTCGAGCAGTCGGCGCACGGGGAGCGTTCCTACGATATTTTCTCCCGTCTGCTGAACGACCGCATCATTGTGCTGAGCGAGGATGTCAACGACACCTCTGCCAGCCTTGTCGTGGCACAGCTGCTGTATCTGGAAGGGCAGGACCCCGATAAGGACATCAGCCTGTATATCAACAGCCCCGGCGGCTCCATCAGCGCAGGTATGGCCATCCACGATACCATCCAGTATATCAAGTGCGATGTCTCCACCATCTGCATGGGCATGGCTGCCTCAATGGGCGCATTCCTGCTGGCCAGCGGCACCAAGGGCAAGCGGTTCGCTCTGCCCAACGCTGAGATCATGATCCACCAGCCGCTGATTGCAGGCGGTCAGGGCGGCGGTCTGTCCGGACAGGCTACCGACATCAAGATCCACGCGGACCATATCATCCGCACCCGCGCCAAGATGAACCGGCTGCTCAGCGAGTACACCGGCCAGCCGCTGGAAAAGGTGGAGCTGGATACCGAGCGCGACAACTTCCTTTCTGCGCAGGAGGCCAAGGAATACGGCCTCATCGATGAGGTCATCACCCACCGCTGAGCGGCAGAAAGCAATACACCCAGGATAAGGAAAAACGGTTATGGCTAATAACAATTCCGGCAGAGATAAAAACGAAAAGGATCTGGTCTGCAGCTTCTGCGGCAAACATCAGGACGAAGTGGAGCGGATGATCATCGGCCCCGGCGTGAACATCTGCAGCGAATGCATCGGCCTCTGTGCCGACCTGCTCTCGGACAAGCCGGATCATCCGGGCAGCAACAGCTCCCGCCCCAGCCGCGGCAGCGCCAGCCGGGCGCGTATCCAGCCCGCAGATGATCTCGCCATCAACATCAAGACCCCCGCAGAGATCAAGGAGGGTCTGGATCAGTATGTCATCGGTCAGGACGAGGCCAAGCGTGTGCTGGCCGTCTCGGTCTACAACCACTATAAGCGCATCCTGAGCGGCAAGGGCGCAGACGTTGAACTGCAGAAGTCCAACGTCCTGCTGCTGGGACCCTCCGGTGTCGGCAAGACCCTGCTGGCCCAGACGCTGGCCAAGATGCTGGGCGTGCCCTTCGCCATCGCAGATGCCACCACCCTGACGGAGGCCGGCTATGTGGGCGAGGACGTGGAGAACATCCTGCTCAAGCTCATTCAGGCCGCAGACTTCGACGTCCAGAAGGCGCAGATCGGCATCATCTATATCGATGAGATCGACAAGATCACCCGCAAGAGCGAGAACCCCTCCATCACCCGTGATGTGGGCGGTGAGGGCGTCCAGCAGGCTCTGCTGAAGATCCTGGAGGGCACGGTCAGCAATGTTCCCCCGCAGGGCGGCCGCAAGCACCCTCAGCAGGAGTTCATCCAGATCGACACCACCAACATCCTCTTCATCTGCGGCGGTGCCTTCGACGGTCTGGACAAGTATATCCTCCGCCGCACCGATAAGTCCGCTCTGGGCTTCGGCAGCAGCCTGAAGGACAATTCCAGCGAGGCCCAGAAAGCCCTGCTGCAGAAGGTCGAACCCCACGACCTCGTCAAGTTCGGCCTCATCCCCGAGCTGATCGGCCGTCTGCCGGTCATCACGGTGCTGGATGATCTGGACGAGGATGCGCTGGTGCGCGTCCTGAAGGAGCCTCGCAACAGTCTGGTCAAGCAGTACAAAGAGCTGCTGGCCATGGACAATGTGGAGCTGAACATCACCGATGAGGCCCTCCACGCCATTGCGCGGAAGACCATCGAGCGCAAGACCGGTGCCCGCGGTCTGCGCAGCGTGATGGAGAACATCCTGATGCCCGTCATGTACAATGTGCCCACAGACCCCACCATCATCCGCGTCACCATCGACGAGGATACGGTAGAGGGCGGCGAGGCGCACATGGAGTACGGCGCAGTGCGCAAGCGTTATAAGAACCAGCCTTCCCTGAGCTGAGCGGCAGCGCGCAGCAGGGGAGAGCAGGCCCCGCTGAAAGCTTTTTACTTTTTGGCGGGGTCTTTTTGTGCCATCCGACTTGTTTCCGAGGTCAAATTGTAGTAAACTATAAAAGTCTGGAACTGTGAGGGTAAAAATCGGAGCGGCCCACTGGCATGAACCTGCTTCGCAGAGAAACAGTACCGGACCCCTGTGGGAAATAGAACGTACGATAAAGGAGTGTGTGTTATGGCAAATTATTTTGAGATGACCCGCGACGAACTGGCTGCCGAAAAGGCGGCTCTGGAAGAAAAGTACAAGAAGTTTCAGGCGATGGGCCTGAAGCTGAACATGGCCCGCGGCAAGCCCGGCCCTCACCAGATGGATCTGGCAATGGGTCTGCTGCAGATGACGGATTACACCACCGACGCCGGCACCGACGCCCGCAACTACGGCGATCTGGAGGGCCTGCATGAGGCCCGTGAGCTGTTCGCCGACGTGATGGGCGTGAAGCCCGAGGAGGTCTTTGTGGGCGGCAACTCCAGCCTGCAGCTGATGTACAACCTCATCTCGATGGGCTACAGCTTCGGTTTCCCGGAGTCTCCCTGCCCGTGGTCTCAGGTGGAGAAGCGGAAGTTCCTCTGCCCGGTGCCCGGCTATGACCGCCACTTTGCCATCACCGAGGAGTTCGGCTTCGAGCTGATCAGCGTCCCCATGACCCCGGACGGCCCCGACATGGACGTCGTCGAGAAGCTGGTGGCCGAGGATGACACCATCAAGGGCATCTGGTGCGTGCCGCAGTATTCCAACCCCGACGGCTACACCTACAGCGACGAGACCATCGACCGCTTCGCCAAGATGAAGACCGCCGCCCCCGACTTCAAGATCTTCTGGGATGAGGCTTACATCGTCCACCATCTGACGGAGGAGATCATCGAGACCCCCGTCTTGCTGAACGAGTGCAAGAAGTACGGCAACGAAGACCGCGTCTTTATGTTCACCTCCACCAGCAAGATCACCTTCCCGGGCGCTGGCGTTTCCGCTCTGTCTTGCAGCGAGGCCATGATGAAGTACATCTGCAAGCGCTTCTCGGTCATGATCATCAGCTACGATAAGATGAACCAGCTGCGCCACGTCCGCTTCCTTAAGAACAAGGAGGGCGTTCTGGCCCACATGGCAAAGCACCGCCGTCGTCTGGTGCCCTGCTTCGACGCCGTCAAGACAGCCTTCAACGAAGAGCTGACCCCCTGCGGCGACATCGCCCACTGGACGAACCCCAAGGGCGGCTACTTCATCAGCCTCTATGTCATGCCCGGCTGCGCAAAGCGGGTGGCTCAGCTGTGCAAGGAGTGCGGCCTGACCCTCACTGGCGCAGGCTCTGCATACCCCTACCACAAGGACCCGGATGATTCCCACCTGCGCATCGCGCCCACTTATCCCAGTCTGGATGAGGTGGAGACCGCATCCGACCTGCTCTGTGTCTGCGTCCGTCTGGCAGCAGTCGAGAAACTGCTGACGGAAAAGGACTGATCTTTCCACTGCACAAATCTCCGCTGTGCTGCCGCTCAGACGGCGCAGCGGAGATTTTGAAGTTGTTTCCAAGACCGGAAAGCAGCTTCATATTATATTTGGAGGTTTCCCGATTCATATGAAAACGAAAGGCAAAGCATGGCAGCTTATCCTCACGGTGCTTGTGATCGCGGCGTTCGTCTATACGGCGTTCTTCGGTGTTGCGGTCAAGTACGGTGATGTGACCACCACCTACATCAAGGGAGCGAAGGACATCCGCTTCGGTGTGGACATCAAGGGCGGCGTCAACGTCACCTTCGTCCCCTCCGACGGCTACGACGCCACCGACGACCAGCTCGAGGCAGCTCAGCTGGTCATCGAGAACCGTCTGGTCGCCCTCAACGTGACCGACTATGAGCTGTATGTGGACAACAACTCCGACAGCCTCATCCTCGAGTTCCCGTGGCAGTCGGGCGAGACCGAGTTCGACCCCGAAGCCGCCATTGAGGAGATCGGCACCACCGCCTACCTGACCTTCCGGGAGGGGAGCAGCGCAGACGGTGCGCTGGTCCTTGACGGCTCGATGGTGGAGAGTGCTGCTGCCCAGTACGGCCCCGTCAACGGCAGCAGCTCCGAGTACTATGTGGCGCTGAAGTTTACTGACGAGGGTGCCAAGGCATTCGGCGACGCCACCACACGTCTGTACCAGAACGGCGGCAGCATCAGCATCTGGCTGGACGACGAGAACGTCAGCACCGCCAGCGTCAACGCCGCCATCACCGACGGCTCTGCCATCATCACCAGTTCTGCGTCGAACCCCTTCACGCAGGAGGACGTCGTCAAGATGGCCCGCCAGATCAACTCCGGCTCTCTGCCCTTTGCGCTGACGGTGGACAGCTACTCCACCATCAGCCCGAGTCTGGGCGAGAACAGCCTGAGCGCCATGGTGCTGGCCGGCGTCATCGCCTTCGCCCTCATCGTGGTTCTGATGACGGCTCTGTACCGTCTGCCCGGCTTCCTGGCCTGCATCGCTCTGGCTGGTCAGGTGGCGGCTACGCTGGCCTTCGTCTCCGGTTACTTCCCGGTGTTTGAGAGCTTCACCCTGACCCTGCCCGGCATCGCCGGCATCATCCTCGCCATCGGCATGGGCGTGGATGCCAACGTCATCACCGCCGAGCGCATCAAGGAAGAGCTGCGCAGCGGCAAGAGCCTCGACGGCGCACTCAAGAGCGGTTTTGCCCGCGGCCTGACCCCCATTATCGACGGCAATGTGACCATCGTCATCGTCGCGGTCGTCCTGATGGGTGCCTTCGGCCCCTCGGACGGCTTCTTTGCCAAGGCCCTGCACTTCGTCTTCTTCGCCTTCGGCCCCTCGACCGCAGGCACCATTTACGCCTTCGGCTACACGCTGCTCACCGGCGTGCTGCTCAACTTCGTGTTTGGCATCTTTGCCACCCGTACCATGATCCGGGGCGCTGCTTCCATCAAGGCTCTGCGGAACCCCTGCCTCTACGGTGCGGATGCTCCCGGTAAGACTCCCACCGAGAAGAAGCAGATCAACTTTGTCGGTCTGCGCAAGCGTTTCCTGACCATCTCTGCCTGCCTGATGGCGGCGATCGTCCTCTGCGCGGTGGTGCTGGGCGTCCATCTGGACACCGAGTTCACCGGCGGTGCGATGATCACCCTGAGCTACGAGAACAGCTTTGAGATGTCTGCCGTCCAGAAGACGGCCTCCGAGGCGCTGAGCAGCAACGGCCTGACCCTGCAGACCGGCGAGAACGTCGCAACAGGGGAGCAGACCCTGAAGATCTCGATGCCCGGCACCGAGACTGTCACCACCGACGAGGTGCAGACCCTGCTGGACTCTCTGAACGAGAGCTACCCTGACAACTCCTTCGCACAGCTCTCTCTGAGCAATGTCAGCGCCGCAATGGGCATGAAGTTCCTCCAGAAGAGTCTGGTGGCCGTGGTGTTCGCGCTGGTGCTCATCCTCGCCTACATCGCATACCGCTTCAAGAGGATCGGCGGCCTGACCGGCGGCATGATGGCCGTTCTGGCCCTGCTCAACGACCTGATGGTGGTGTTCGGCACCTTCGTGCTGCTGCGTGCCCCGCTGGATGGCAACTTCATTGCGGCGATGCTGACCATCCTCGGCTACTCCATCAACGATACCGTCGTCGTCTACGACCGCATCCGTGAGAATCGCAGCCTGCTGGGCAAGAAGGCCAGCTTCGAAGAGCTGGTCAACCACTCTGTCAACCAGTCGGCCCGCCGCACCATCATCACCACCGTCACCACTGTGATGGCGCTGGGCGTGATGTGCGTCGTCTCCAAGCTGTATGGTCTGGACAGCATCTTTACCTTTGCCTTCCCCCTGATGATGGGTATGCTCAGCGGCGTGTACACCTCGCTGTGCGTCTCCACCTCCGCTTGGGTGGCATGGAGCGAACGCAAGGGCGCAAAGAAAAACTGAGCCGCTGGACCCTGATGCAAATCTGTCCCGATTTTTTATCGCAATTTTCAAAAATAGTGCCTGTCAAAACGGCATCTTTGCGACATGCAGTTTGCGGATGTTGCCTGTGCATTAAAAACGCAAACTGCTATAGGAGGAACGACCATGAAATGCCCCTATTGCGGCGATGAGGAGTCCAAAGTCATTGATTCCCGCCCCACCGAAGACAGCGAGCGCATCCGCCGCCGCCGGGAGTGCCTGAACTGCCATATGCGGTTCACGACCTACGAGGTGGTGGAGACAGTGCCGCTCATCGTCATCAAGAAGGATAATTCCCGCGAGCCGTTCGACCGACAGAAGCTGCTGAACGCCATGCTTCGCGCCTGCGCCAAGCGCCCGGTGAGCTACGAAGCGCTGGAACGCGCCGTCAGCAGCATCGAGCAGACCCTGATGAGCACCTACGACCGCGAAGTGACCAGCGTGCGCATCGGTGAACTGACCATGCAGGAGCTGAAAAAGATCGACGAGGTGGCCTATGTCCGCTTTGCCTCGGTCTACCAGCAGTTCGCGGACGTCGAAAGCTTCTTCAATGAGCTGAAAAAGCTGATGGGCGACCGCAAGAAATAATCTGGCTCCAAAGCCATAAGCGCCTCATTCTCTGCCGCAGGGCAGGGGATGGGGCGCTTTTTTGTGCACGCTGTATCCGGACGGGAAGGGTCTTTGGGGAATTGCCGAAGATGCCCCATATAAAAATCTATATAGGGTGCAGATAGAGGGCGATGATTTCAGAATGAGGCATTTAATATGAAAAAATGAATGATGAACCGATTAAAATTGCGGCAACTCTCTGCATAAAATCCGGTTTATAGCTCTTATTTCTCGGCAGGCTGGGGCAAATAAATTTCAGATAACGAAGATTACACGAAATAAAAACGAGTCTCGGAGATTTAATTAAACGAATCTCCGGGAAAGCCATTCCAGAGTTTCCACCTGAACCTGTGCCCGGCGCAGTTCGCCGAGAGCTTCCTCGGGAGCATTCATCTCGAGGTGGCCGTCGGCGGCGCGGAGAGCGCTCTCCAGTTCCGTGAAGTCCTGCGTGCGGAGAAGATGGTTCATCCCTTCCCGCATCTCGTCGCAGAGCTTTGCTCCCTCGGCCAGAGCCTGCCGTGCGGCAGGGAGATCCTCGTCCCGGAGGGCCTCCACGGCGTCGTCGATGTCATCCGAAATATCCTCGGCAAATTTCTGCACCCGCCAGCTGCTGTAGAAGGCGATGCTCAGCAGCACCGCCACGATGCACAGACACGCATAGATCCGTTTCATTCCGTACCTCTCACCGGGAGCTGCCCTTGCGGCGGCTCTCTTTTTTCAGCAGAAAATAATCCTCCGTCTCGTTGCCGACCAGAAGCAGGATCTCTTCCGGCAGCAGGGTATTGGCCTGCGCGGTCCGCTCGAGCCAGCTTCTGTCCTTGCCGCACCATTGGAGGTTGTCCTCGAGGATTTGGCCGTCCAGCACGAAGGGGATGGTGGCGTGGCTGTGCTCGACCTTCAGCCGCAGGTCAGCGAGAGTGGCCGTCTCCTTTTCGGGGCGGAGCGCTGCCGAGAGACTGCCGTTCGTCTCGACCACGGCGTAGGAGACGTCCCGGGGGTCGAAGATATTCTTGCCCCGCAGGGCCTCCATCAGGTCGGCTGTGGTCAGCCGGAGGGTGCGCAGAGCATTCTGGTCGATCTGTCCATCCAGAATGACCGTCTTGGGGCGGCCGGACATCAGATTGAAAAATTTCTGGCTGCGAAAGCTCAGCGCTGACCCCAGCAGCTCCAGAGCTGCAATGAGGAAGAGGGGAATGAGGCTGGCCGTCACCGGCACTTCCTCCGACTCGATGGAGATGGACGCCAGATTGGAGATGAGGATGGTGGACACCAGCTCTTCGGGCTGCAGCTCGCCCAGCTGACGCTTGCCCATCAGCCGCATGGCGAACAGGACGCAGAGGTAAATGAGCAGGGTGCGGAAAATCAGAAGCTTCACAGAAGGCCCTCCTTGTGGGTTGAATAAGCGACTCCGACGGGGGAATACTGGCAGGCAAAGGGGGATACCGTATGCTGCAGCTTTCCTCGTTGCTGGATGAGAATCTGGAGGCGCTCAACGCTAGGTTTGGCGCTTCGGCGGATTTTTATGCCAAGCGCATCGAGCTTTATCACTGCCCGGGGGCCATCGTGCTCTTCGACAACATGGCCAGCCTCGAAGCGCTCTGGGCGCTCCTGCTGGACGCTGCCACCCGTCATACGCCCGGCCTCGAGCCGGAGCGGCTGGCCCACAGCGGCGCACAGGTCTATGAACTTCTGATGCACCACTCCGGTCTGCCCGCCGAGAACAGTCCGGTCAAGGATATGGAGGACCTCGTCCGCCGCCTGACCGCCGGCATGGCGGTGCTTTTGCTGGATGGGTGCAAAAAGGGCATCGTCTTCTCGGTGCAGGGCCTCAAGTCCCGGTCGGTGGAGGAACCCTCCGGAGAAGGAAACCTGCGCGGCTCCCGGGAGGGCTTCGCCGACCTTCTGCGGGTCAATCTGAGCCTGCTGCGCCGACTCATTCGCACCGACACCCTTGTGATGGAGACGGCACAGGCCGACTGTGCCATGAAGACCGAGTACGCCATCTGCTATTGCAGGGACAGAGCCAGCCGGCAGGCGGTGGCCCGGGTGCGCCGGACCCTCCAAGAGGCAAAGCCGGAGCTTTTGCTGGACTCCAGCTACTTCGTGCCGTGGCTTTTCCCGGCCAGATGTCGGCTGTTCGCTCCGGTGAGCTACACCGAGCGCCCGGCTTCCGCCGCGGCAAAGCTCTGCGAGGGGAAGATCGTTGTTTTAGTCAACGGCAGTCCCTCGGCGCTGGTGCTGCCCTCCCTCTTCTGCGAAAATTTCGACTGCCTCGACGACTACGCGACCACGGCGCTCTTTTCGTCCTTCCTGCGCATCCTGAAATATGGTTCGTTCTACCTCAGCATCTTCCTGCCGGGGGTCTTCGTCTGTCTCGCAGTCTACCTGCCCGAGCTTATCCCGCCTCAGCTGCTCTATAAAATCGAGGCGGCGGAAAAGGCCACGCCGCTTCCGCTGTTCGCGGAGATGCTGCTGGTCATCCTCCTGCTGGAGATCATCCGGGAGGCGGGGCTTCGGATGCCCCAGACGCTGGGCCACTCGGTGAGTCTTGTGGCGGCTCTTATCATCGGTGACGCCGCCGTCGGGGCTGGGCTGATGAGCACACCGGTCATCCTTGTGGCCAGCATCACGGCCATCTCCGTCTTCGTCACCCCTTCGCTGTACGAGCCTGCCACCCTGCTGCGGTTGGGTGTCACGCTGGCGGCGGGTCTGGCCGGGCCGGTGGGGCTGGTGTGCGCGGCTCTGGGGGTGCTGGCGGCGCTGACGTCCCTCTCCGCGATGGGGGTGCCCTACCTTTCGAGCGTTGTCTTTTCAGGGGATGGTATCATCCGCCGCAACTACCGGGCGCTGTCCCGCCGCCCATTCACCATCTGGAAAAGGAGGGGGTCTTAAATGCAGCAGAGAGAGGGGTTTTCAGCCCAGACGCTGGCCCTCAGCACTGCGGCAGCAGAGCTGGGCCGCGTCATCCTCAGGGCAGGGCAGAGCGGCTCTGTCCGCGCCGCCCTGCTGGGGAATGTGCTGGCGACAGCGGCCTTGGTGCTCCTTGCGGTGTTCGTTTCCTGGAATGCCGCCCGACTGTGCCGTCCGGGATTTGTCGGTAACTGCTGCTGCGCCGCCTTCCTGTTCTGGTATCTCTGGGAGCTTGTCCGCACGGCGGCGATGATCCAGCAGGTCTGCTGGGAACAGTTCTCGTCGATGGCCTTTTTCGGCCTGCTGCCGCTGCTCCTCTGGGCTGGATGGAGCCTCGGCTGTGAGCTGTATGACCGGATGGCCGCTGTCCTCGGGGCATTCGTGGTGCTGGGGAGCTTATTCTGCCTGCTGGGGCTGGCAAGTCAGCTGGAATGGCAGCATCTTGTGATGGGCGAGGCAGGCCAGTCGTTCGCATTGCCGGATGCGTTTTTTTACCCCGAATATTTCTCGTTCCCGCTTCTTTGTGCGGGTAAAAATACTTCGAAAAACAGTCAAAAATCAGCGCTGTGGCTTCCGGTCATCCCTGCGATCATTTCTTCCGGCTATACGCTGGGGCTGGCACTTTTGTTTGGTGCGCCGCAGGGCTATCCGGGCTATGAGCTTCTGCGGGCGTGGAGCTTCGGGGGCATCTCCCGCTTCGATGCCGCATTCCTGCTCCTCTGGCTGGCGGCGGCGGTCTTTCGTCTCTGTTTTCTTGTCCGCACAGCGCGGCTGCTCTGTGAGCGGCTTGCCGGGCGGCCCTCGGGCACAGCGGACGCGGAGGCTGCACGATGAGCCGCCGTAAGGGGCTGCGGCTTCTGGCCGCAGGCGTGCTGACCGTCTGGCTCTGCCTTTTTCTCCACTGGGACAATACCGAGAAAAGCATGATCCGCTCCCTTCTCGTCGAAACGAAGGACGACAGCTGGACGGTGGGCCTGCTGTACCAGTTCCCGGAGGCCTCCGCCGATTCCTCCGAGGCCGAAGCTGCCATCCGCCTCTGCGTGGGCCGCGGCCCGCAGCTTTCCGCTGCCATCGCTGCCGCCGAAGAAGCCCTGCCTCAGCGGGCGGACTGGCGGCTCTGCGAATATCTTTTTGTCGAGCAGGACTCGGTGCGGCGTGCGCTGCCTGTCTGTGAGGAGCTGTTCCTGCATCAGCCCTGCGGGAGGCTGGCGTCCCGGATGTTCGGGGCGGGCTTTTCGGTGGAGACGCTGGAAGAACGGGCCGGGGCGTCGGATGTCCTGCCCGAAAATCTCCTGCAATGCGTCAAAAATTCTGCTCCTTCCGCGCCCCGGCTGTATGAGCAGGGCGACGGCTTCGTCCTGCCCATCGTGGAACTGGAAGAGGAGGGGGCACACTGCAGGCCCGAGGCTCTCGTCGTGACCCCAGAGCAGACCGCTCAGCTGACCGAAGCGCAGGCGGAGATGGCGCTGCTGCTGCAGGGCAGGAGCCGGACGACTGCCGGGGAGCACCGCTTTATGCTGGGCGCGGGGACGCTCCGCCTGCACCGGGCTTTCTGCGGCGTGGAGCGGGAAGGGGAGGGTTTTCTTCTCCGGGTGAATGCTCTCGCCCGAGGTGAGCTGCCCCCGGACGCGGAGAAGGAGCTGAAAACACTCTGCGAGGATACCATCCGCCGCTGCTGGACGCTGGGGCTGGATGTTTCCGGCCTCGGGGCCTATCAGGCCCTGAGGGACGGAGATCTTGGCCTCACAACAAAAAACGTCTGCCCGGATCTCCGGGCAGACGTAAGGCTTATGCAGTTTTAAGAATTTACAGACTCAAAGATAACGGTGATGGTCGTTCCCTCGTTCACGGCGCTATCCAGCTTGATGCGGGCGTTATGGATGCGGGCAATGTGCTTGACGATGGCCAGACCCAGACCGGTGCCGCCGGTGGCCTTGCTGCGGCTCTTGTCGACCCGGTAGAAGCGCTCAAAGACGCTGGCCTGCGCCTCCTTCGGGATGCCGATGCCGTTGTCCTTCACGGTCAGGGTGCAGTGACCGTCCCGGGTGCAGGCCGTGATGATCTGGACTTTTCCGCCAGGGCGGTTGTAGCGGATGGCGTTGTCGCAGAGGTTCTGGCACAGCTCATCCAGCAGGCTCCGGCTGCCCGTCACGGGGGCGCTCTCGCCGAGGTAGGTCAAGGAGATGTAGGAGCGGCGGGCGTTGACCTTCTGGCGCTCCACACACTCTCGGGCCACATCCAGAAGATCGACCGTCTCCATGGTGGGGGAAGCCCCCGTCTCGCTGACGTTGTCGAGGTTCGAGAGCTGGAGAATATCGTTGACCAGCTGGATCATCCGGCTGGCCTCTACATGGATCTTGTGGGCAAAATCCGGGGTGTCTTCGGACTTAGCGATCCCGGTCTCGATCAGCTCGGCATAGCCGGAAATGCTGGTCAGGGGCGTCTTCAGCTCGTGGCTGACGTTGGCCGTGAACTCCTGCCGCATCTTCTCGTTGTTCTCCCGCAGCATCCGGTCGGAATGGATGTTCTCCGCAAAGGGGATCAGCTCTTTGTAGGGAACATTCTCCTGAATGTGGTCAAGGTCGTCGGTCATCTTCAGCACGGGCTGAACGAGGCTCTTAGTCAGCAGCCCAGCGATGATGGCGGCGGCACCCATCATCAGAAAGCAGCTCAGAACGATGGCGGGCAGGGCAGCATCATAGATGGACCAGATGGTCTCGGAGTCCTGCGCCACACGGAGAATATCCCCGTCGGGCAGCAGCATGGCGTAATAATAAGTCTCATAGCCCATCGTCTGGGAGTCGCGGCAGTCACGGCCGACGCCGCTCTTCATGGCCTGCTGGATCTCGGGGCGGCGCAGATGGTTCTCCATCGGCTGGTCCGTCGCAGACTCGAAGAGCACGCTGCCGTCCGACGCGATAAGGGTGATGCGCAGCGAGCCGTCCACATAAGCCTTCAACTGGCTGGGGTCATCCACCTGTGTGCACCCGGCGGCCACGAGATCGGTCTCTCGCTCGAGGGCTGTCCACGCCTGCGCACGGAAAGCCTTGTGGAACACAAAAATGCAGAGCGCAGCGGTGCACAGCAGGCCGGCAAAGCCCATCAGAAACAGCAGATAGCTTATTTTTTCTTCCATGCTGCGTGGTTTCATTGCTCAAGCTCCTCCTCGCTGTCGGTCAGCTTGTAACCGACCTTCCGCACCGTGCAGATGTACTTTCCGGCATCGCCCAGCTTCTTGCGCAGGGTGCGGATGTGCATATCCACCGTCCGGCTCTCCACCGAGATGTCGGTGCCCCACACCACCTGCAGGATGGTCTCGCGAGTGACGACGAGATTCGTATTTTCCAGCAGCAGCCGGAGTAGGCTATACTCTTTGTAGGTCAGCTCTACCGGCGTGCCGCTGACGGTGACGCTGTGGCGGGCGTTGTCGAGAAGGATCTCCCGGAAGCTGTAGACGTTGGGCCGTGCCTCCGGCTCAGCCCGGCGGAGTGCTGCACGCACCCGGCTCAGGAACTCCATGATGCCGAAGGGCTTGGTGATGTAGTCATCTGCGCCGCAGTCAAGGCCGCGCACCGTGTCCAGCTCGCTGGACTTGGCCGTTATCATGATGATGGGCAGACGCCGCAGGGAAGGGGCGGCGCGCAGCTTTTTCAGGATGGAGAAGCCATCCTCGCCGGGCAGCATCACATCCAGAATGACCAGCTCCGGCGGCGTGGTGTGGACGGCCTGCCAGAACGGCTCCGAGGACTCAAAGCCCACGGCCTCGTAGCCGTTGGACTGCAATGCATATTGTTCCAATTCACGGATGGCTGCATCGTCTTCTACGATATAGATCATGCCTGTTTATCCTCCGTTTCCTCCGGAGCAGCCTCATCGGGGAAGAGGTAGCGCTCACGGTAGCGGTTCAGACGGCGCTGGAACTGCTCGCTCTCCTTGGTGGAGGCGTGGCCGCTGCGCAGGTCGTTGAGGTAGGCGTGGGTGTCGAAGCTGTCCTGCGCCACCTCGATCTGGGCGACGGCCACGTTGCTGCAGTGGTCGCAGACGCGCTCGTAATTGGTCAGCAGATCCTCCAGCACGAAACCGTACTCGATGGAGCAGCTGCCGGCCTGCAGACGGGCGACATGACGCGCCTTGATGGCGCGCACCAGCTCGTCCACGACGGTCTCCATAGGCTCCACCTTGCTGGCCAGATGCAGGTCGTCCTTGCGGAAGGCGTCGGTGGTGCGGTTCAGCACGTCCTGCACGGCATCCTCAAGCACCTGCAGCTCCTCGCGGGCATCGGCGGAGAAGTTGATCTCTTTGGTGTGCATCTCCTGTGCAGATTCCAGAAGGTTCACGGAATGGTCACTGATGCGCTCGAAATCGCTGATGGTGTGGAGCAGGGTGTTCACGCTCTGGCTGTCTGCGTGATTCAGCTCACGGCTGGAGAGCTTGACCAGATAGGTGCCGAGTGCGTCCTCGTACTGGTCCACCTTGCTCTCCTCGTCCCGGACCTTCTGGGCCAGCGTGTCGTCCCATGTATGGGTCAGGCTCATGGCCTGCATGACGCCCACACGGGCCAGCTCGGCCATATCAGCGGTGGCAGAACGGGCGCGGGCCACCGCCACAGCGGGGGTGTTCAGCAGACGATCGTCCAGCAGGGCAAAGCTCTCTTTCTGGGCGTCGTCGGGGATGGTGAGGATGGCCAGCCTTTCCAGAACATTCGCAAAGGGGAGAAGGATGAGGGTAGCCGCGATGTTGAAGGCAGAGTGCACGACGGCGATGCCCCATGCGGCGATGGTCTCATTCACAAAGTCGAAGTGCACCACAGCGTTCAGGCCGTAGAAACCGGCCAGAAAGACCATGACGCCGATGATGTTGAAGTAGAGATGGACCATGGCGGCGCGGCGGGCGTTCTTGTTCGCGCCCACAGAGGAGAGCAGCGCCGTCACACAGGTGCCGATGTTCTGGCCCATGATGATGGGGATGGCGCTGCCGTAGGTGATGACACCGGTGGCGCTCAGGGCCTGCAGGATGCCGACGCTGGCACTGGAGCTCTGGATGATGCCAGTGACCAGTGCACCCACCAGAACGCCGAGGATGGGGTTGGAGAAGCGGACGAAGAGGTTGGTGAACCATGCCTCGCCCTGCAGCGGCTCGACGGCATTGGACATGGTGGTCATGCCGGTCATCAGGATGGCAAAGCCGATGAGGATGGTGCCGACGCCCTTTTTCTTCTCGCTTTTGCCCATATAGAGCAGGATGCCGATAAAGGCGAGGAGCGGGCTGAAGGAGGTGGGCTTGAGCATCTGGATCCAGATGCTGTCGCCCTGCAGGC
>OBLF01001410.1_pt1 | contig 19647 bp, 17 predicted proteins | sample 1519231 | NCBI WGS metagenome assembly OBLF01 (sample SAMEA2602895, study PRJEB22501) | metagenome | reverse complement strand
GACTCTAAGAGATCGTATAGCGACAATAGTAAGGTAGATTTAGCTTCTTTGTTTTGGGGTGATTAGATGGGTTTGGCTTTCTTCCCCGCCAGAACCGCCTCAGCGTTCTGGTTGTAGATGACCACCTCATCGCCGGCCTGAGGCAGCTGGCCGGGGGTGGGAGGCGTCACGTTGGTGACGTAGTCGGTGCTGGCGCCGTTGCGGAGCTGATAGGTGCCGTTGTAGGCGGAGCAGCAGGCATACAGGGCCGTGACGTCGGCCTCGGTGACGTTGGCAGGCAGCGGCACACCCTTGAAGAGCTTGGTGCTGCCGGTGGCGTCGGTGACGGGGGTGCTGCCGGAGGCGTTGTAGGTACCCAGCGTCACGTCCTTGATGTAGACGTACTCACTGAGATAGTCGGCGCCCATCTGGGAGACGGTGATTTCCTGTGCGGGGATGGCCTCCACACCGGCCTTTACCACCTCCATGGCAGGGGACTGCATCTGAGGCACGCCGCCGTAGAGGCTAACGGTGCCGGTGACCTTCACCACGTCGCCTACCTTATAGCTGGCGTGGTTGGCGTAATCATAGATCTGGAAGCCGTAGATCTCACCGCCGATAACGTCCTCCAGAATGATGGAACTGATGCTGGCAGCGCCGTTATAGGCGTTGCCGTAGTGATACACCACCTGACCCACCACGGAGACATTTTCGGTCTTGGTGGTGATGGCCCCGGCCTCCTTGACGGTGAGCGCCCCGTCGGGGATCATGTCGTCGGAGATGGGGTCGTTGACGGAACCGGCGGCCCGGATCTCGTCGGCAACGGTATTCCGCAGCTGCAGGGTACCGTTGTTGGTGCCTACGGCGGCGGTAACATCTACCTTGTCGCCCACGGCAAAGGCCCAGCTGTCGCCGTTCTTGGCCAGAACTGCCTTATAGAGCTGGATGGTCTTACCGTCGGCATCCTTGAAGGTGACATTGGGGCTGGCGTACTGACCGTTGTTGTCATAGATCTCGGTGATCTCCAGCCCCTTCAGCTGCACATAGGTACACACATCGTCGGCGGTCAGGGCGGCGATGGTGGTGGGCTTGGCGTCCAGCGCCAGACCGCTGGATTTGACAAAGGTGCCGCTGCCCAGCTGCGCCATGCCCCTGAACTCGGCCCGCTTGCCGGTACCGATGATGGTGTCGCCCAAGGCGATCTCATCGGTCTTGGCAGCCAGACGCAGACAGATAGCGCCGGTAGCGTCCTGCAGATAGTAGTTCTGGCCGTCCACCAACGTCACGACGCCCTTGACGGTGAACTCGGTGTCGGTGGCGCCCTCCAGCGCCGTGCGGATGGGTACGGCGGCGGGCTCCTCCGGATCAGGCTCCGGGGTGGCGTCCACGTACTGCTTCTCCTGCGCCAGCTTGTAGAAGGTCATGCCGAAGTCCGCTTCCTTCAGCCGGTCGGTGCTGGTGCAGTAGGCAGAGAACTCGGTGAACTTGGCGAAGTATTCCAGGTAGACCTTGCCGTACTGGCCGGTGACGCCGCTGCCGGAGAGGTAGTAGGAGGCGTTCTCGGCACTGCAGGTCTCCACATCCCAGCGGGTGGTGCCGTTGGCGGCCACGTTGAGATTGTACTTGCCGCTGTTTTCACCCAGCGTCAGGGTCTTGCCGCCCTGTGTAAAGGTGTAGGTGCCGTCGTCGTTGGCGGTGACATCCCAGACCAGCGCATCCATGGCGTTGGCGGTGAGCACATCATTTTCCACCGTGGCGGCCACGGGGGTCAGGTAGTAGCTCCCCAGCATGGTGGAGCTGACGGCAAAGCCGTTGCCGGCGTTGAAAATGACCACCTTGTCGCCGCCGGTGAGGGCAGCGGTCTTAACATACTTGTCCACCAGATGATAGGCCTTGTAGGTGAACACGACCTCCTGACTGTCGGTCATGCCGTCCTTCACAGCCTTGACGGTGATGGTGCAGGAGGCAGTGATGGTCACGGGGCCGGTGTAGTCCTGATAGGCGCCGTCATCCACCTTGTACCGCAGGGTGGCATCCGCCGTCTTGCAGGCAAAGGCCACGGTGTCGCCCACCTTCACATCGCCGGAGGCGGTGCCGGTGGGGGCAGCTACCTGCTCCAGCCCGCCGCCCAGCTTATAGAGGGTGAAGTGGCAGGGGTAGCCGCCGGGAGACTTCGTAATGGTTTCATTTTTGTAAGCACGGAACTTGTTCTGGGAGGCGGCGTTGCTGGCCAGCTTGACCGTGTCATCGCCCTGTCCGGCGAAGGTAAAGGTCTCGTCGGTGGCATCGAAATCCACGGCCCACCGGTAGCTGCCGCTTTTAATGCCATTGTTGTTGCCGCCTTTGGGAGCAATGGCCTTGCCGTTGGCGTCGCTGAGAATGGTACCATTCTTGTCCACGGTCAGCGTCCAGACGCCGCCCGTGGGATCAATGACCTGATCGTTGGCAGCTGTCACGGCCACTGCCGTGACCCATGAGTCGTCAAGCACACCGGGGGCGTAACCGTTGTTGGCTACCATCACGTACTTGCCGCTGACCAGTTCATCGGCGGACGTGACCTTGGTGTAGGTCTTTGTCGCTGATTCGTCTGCCAGAACTGCTGTGGGCAGCAGCGAGAGCAGCATCATCAGCGACAGCAGCACGGACATGATCCGACTGCTGAGTCCTCGCTTCTTCAATGAGATCCCTCCTGTTCAATATTACACGTTTACACGGCGGCCTGCTTCTGTCCTTCCGTCCCCCCGGAGATAGTACAAAGCCGCTTGACCCGCATCCGGCGGGCAGACGACCTTCCACAAGCTATCCTGTTTTTGGCACGGAGGCAGCGTCAAGGGCTCCGATCAGCTGAAACAGGCAGACTGTGGGGGATACCGTTGAGCAAAGACAAACCTTTCGTGTATAGTGCCGCCGGTCAAAACCGTGTACGCCGCTTTTGGCCGTACATACCGCCTTTGACCGATGGTAACAGTCTATCATATAGCTACCCAAATGGCTACCCCTTTTTCAATGATTTTGTAAGAAATGTGCAATAAGTTTGTATAATATTTGCAAAGTATATTGACAGATGTAGCTGACTAGTGAACACTATTGACATCAGGGGCGGAAGTTGCTATGCTGTAACCAAATATCATTGACGGAGGAAACGCCCATGAAGCGGAAGAAGGGGAATGCGGACCGGCTGACAGCCGGGGTCTGGTGGAGCAGGAACCGGTGGAGCTGCGTCATTCTGGCGGCGGCGCTGGTGCTGTTCATCGTCGTGCGGATGGCGGCTGTGACCTTTGAGCAGCCCCAGCCCCGAGGGGATGAATATGCCGAGTACGAGACCGGCGTCGTTACGGATATCCTGTCGGACAGCACCGAGGCGGATACCGTGGCCGACGGCGGCTATCGGGGGGAGCAGCTGCTGCTGGCACAGGTGCGCTCCGGTCAGTACAAGGGCGAGACCATGCAGGTGTATAACTATGTGGGGCCGCTGTACGGCCAGCCCCTGAAGGTGGGGCAGCGGGCGGTGCTGCTGATCTCCACTTATAGCGACGGCAGCCACACCGCCACGGTGTACGAGTATGACCGGGCGGTGGGTCTGGCGGTGATCGTGGGCCTGTTCCTGCTGGCAACGGTGCTGGTGGGCGGCAAGGTGGGAGCCAAGTCTCTGGTGGCGCTGGCGGTGACGCTGGTGTGCCTGTTCTGGATCCTGATCCCCCTGCTGATGAAGGGAGCGCCCACTCTGCTGACGGTGTTTCTGGTGTGCGCCTACATCACCGTGGTGACGATGGTGATCTTGGGCGGCGTGTGCCGCAAGACGGTGTGTGCTGCGCTGGGTACGGTGGCCGGTACGGCGCTGGCGCTGCTGTTCGGCCTGCTGTCTCAGAGCCTTCTGCGAATCGACGGTCTGCGGCTGACGGATGTGGAACCGCTGCTGCAGCTGCGGCAGACGGGTACGCCCTTGGGCCTGCGGGGCCTGCTGGTGGCGGGGGTAGTCATCAGTGCGCTGGGCGCCGTGATGGACGTGGCCATGAGCATCTCCTCTGCGCTGACGGAGGTACATACCGTGGCCCCGGACCGGGACGGCCGGGCTCTGTTCCGCTCCGGTATGAATATCGGCCGGGACATGGTGGGTACCATGACCAACACCCTGATCCTGGCATTTTTGGGCAGCGGCCTGTCCTTCATCATCTATCTGTATTCGCTGGGGCTGGATCCCCGGCAGCTCATCAGCTCCCCCTATATGGCCACGGAGGTCATCAGCGGCATCGCCAGCAGCATCGGCGTCATTCTGGCGGTCCCCCTGACGGCGCTCATCACCTCGTTGATTTTGGTGAAGGATAAAAAACCGAAGGCCGATCAAAGAAGCCGGAGAAGTGCAAAAGCCGGTTCGGCAGCGGTGCCGAAAGCGCAGGTACCGGAACGATAGCAGAGCCGGGAGAACGAAAATACGGAGCAATGCCAACGCTGAAAATACGAATACCGGCAGAATAGAAAAACAGCAAAAAAAGGCGGGGAAGGCAATTTTGCCTTCCCCGCCTGCTTGCCGCCGGATGCGGCTGTACAGGAGGAGAACTCACCTGCTTGCGGCGCAGGGAGGAATGATCTATACACTTCCCAGTATATACGAAATCCGGAGAAATGGCAATGTTTTTCCGGAAAAATTTTCCCGATGGGAGCATGAATTTTTTGAATATTTCGCATGGAGAAAATGCTGAGGCGCAGAAGGGTCACAGAGCCGCTCCGGATTTTTCGATTCTGGCAGCGTGGCGGTATCAGGGAAAAGTGGCATCAAAAATCGAATCGTATCAGAAGATGAAGTGGTATCGAGAAAATCAGGAAGCAGCGGAAAATCAGGCGACGGCGGAGAAGCCGGGTGGTTTCGGAACAGCAAAAGGCGGAGGGGGGACCCGGTAGGGTCCCCCCTCCGCCTTTACAGAAAGAGAGATGCGCTATTTCAAGGAGCCTTGCCGCCGAAGGGCTGTGCCACCAAGGGGCTGTGCCACCAAGGGGCTGTGCCGCCAAGGGGCCTTGCCGCCGAAGGGCCTTGCCGCCGAAGGGCCTTGCCGCCAAGGGGCCTTGCCGCCGAAGGGCTTTGCGACCAAGGGGCTACGCCGCCAAGGGGCTGTGCCGCCAAGAGGCCTTGCCGCCAAGGGGCTACGCCGCCAAGGGCTTTTATCGCCTAAGAGGAGCGCTGCGAAGGGGGGGGGGAATCAGGCCCGGTACCTCTTGCCGAGAACCAGAACGGCTCCGGCCAGAGCGGCCACGGTCATGAGGCTCAGCCACAGGCCCATAGCGGCTCCGTCAGCGGTGTTGGGGCTGTCGGTGCCGTGATTGCCGTTATTGCCACCGCTGTTGGCGTTGGGATCGGCGGCGCCGCAGACGGTACACTTGCCATCCTTGTAGCTGTGGCCGGCGGCGGGGATGACCTCGCCGGTCTTGACGGTCTCGCCGCAGACGGTGCAGACCTTATCGCCGGTGTAGCCGGGCTCGGTGCAGGTGGCGTCCTTGGCGTTTTTCACCACGGTGCTGTGACCGGTGGCGGGCAGCGTCTCGGTGGACAGTACCTCACCGCAGTCATTGCAGATGACGGTGGCAGAGCCGTCCTCGGTACAGGTGGCGGGGGTCTCGGTGCGGGTGGTGTGGTCGTGATCGCAGGTGACCTCCACGGCGATGAGGTCGCAGATGGTGTCCAGCTGCTGCGGCGGGGGGAGGGGGTCCTCCTGATACTGGCCCACGGCGGAGATGATGTCCCGCAGCCGCTGTTGGGGTGTGTGGCCTGTATATTTATAAGCTTTTTCGCCGCCGGGGCGAACATAATCCCAGACCAGAAACCATGCCAGACAGGTGTTGCTGCCGGAGAGAGGAGTGAACAGGAATTGCAGCGTCTCCTCGTCCTCTGACAGGTGCTCCAGCAGGTACTCCTCTGCGGCGGCGATATGGCGCACCTGCGGCACCAGCTCCCGCTCCGGGATGCCGTAGGTGTCGCAGATGCGAACGGCCTCTGTGACGGCGGTGCAGTATTTTTCCTCCGTGGGGGTGTAGTGGCGCTCCAAGGCCACCAAGGCCTCTACGCCGTATGCATTGGCCTCCTGATAGATGAAACCCATATGATCCTCCAGAAAATTTGATGGAGATAGAAACGTTTTAATTATTCTGCAATGTATTGTACCCCACTTCTGGCGCTGCGTCAAGCATAGGGACTTCCTCTGAGGGCATAGGCTGGCAGAAGAGGAGGGATCTGTATGCTGTCTGCGGCGTTGCTGCTGCTGTCCAACAGTCTGTTTTTGTCCCTGCGTCTGACGGGGAATCCCGGTTCGTTCCCCCGGCCGCTGCCGCCGGAGGAGGAGCGGGCGTGTCTGGAGCGGTGGGCGCAGGGGGATCTGGAGGCCCGGAACCGGCTGGTGGAGCACAATCTCCGGCTGGTGGCCCACATCATCAAGAAATACTATACACAGGCGGACAATCAGGAGGATCTGATCTCCATCGGCACCATTGGACTCATCAAGGCCGTCAACACCTTCCGGGCAGACCGGGGCATCAAGCTGGCTACTTATGCGTCGAGGTGTATTGAGAATGCTATACTATCACAGCGGAACAAACGGCGGTTGAGGTGGAAAACCATGAACCTTTTGGGGCAAAATGGTCTATGTTCTGCCGCCTGAAAGTCCGCAGCTATGTATTGGCTGCGAATGTTGCAGGTACGTTAAAAGTTGCGCCGCTTCAAATTCTCAAGTTCCCGGTCGTCCTTCCACATAAGTTTTTGGATGCCGAGAAGTTCAATCTGCGGTTTTCGGACGCATCCGAGATCACGGAAATTGCGGACAAGCTGCGGTGGTATCGCTATCAAAAAGGACTGCGGCAGCGTGACGCGGCGGACTATGCTGGCATCGACCGCAGTACCTATATCCATTACGAAGAGGCAGGGCGGGACTATTATCCGAAGGAACACATGGAAAGGCTGGCAGAGCTGTTTGAGGTACCGCTGGAGGATTTGCTGGATGACTATAACCTGTTTCTGCTGCGGGGACAGGGGGAGCAAATCAAAGCCATACGTCAGCGGCTCGGCTTGACGCAGAAGGCATATGCAGCGCAGCTTGGCGTCCCGCTGCAAAAGTTCAAGCGATGGGAACAGGGTAACGTGCAGATTTTCAAATCCACATGGGAGAAGTATTTCAAACAGACATAACCATAGCAGTAAACGAGCAGACCGGCTGTTGAGGCTGGCCTGCCCGTTTGCTATGTATTATTGCTGCGCTTTCAGATGCTTCACGGCGGTGTCTACCAGCTCCAGCTTCTGCTCCGTGGAGCAGGGCAGCTTCTGGATGGATTTCAGCGCCTGCTCGGACTGGAACTTCGCCAGCTCCTGCCCAAGCTCCTGCCGAGCCTGCTTTGATTTCGGGAAGATTAGAAATACTTCCATGGCTGCCCTCCTTTCCAGAGCGTTTTCTGCTTCAATCTATGCGTGTGTTCCGGCTGCTATGTAGACAAATAGAACTCGATTTCGGGGCTGCGAGGGAAATCGTATTGCCGCGCGGCGTTGGCGGTGCGGGAAGGCTTGCCATTCAAGGGCTTTTTGACCCTGAATTGTCTACACCGGACCGCCGTTTGCGGGCGGACTTTGCCTTCTGCTGACGGTGAACCTCCTTGGCGCAGGCGGGGCAGTATTTTGCCCTGCCGGAGCGGGCGAGAATACCCGTGCCGCAGACTTCGCAGCGGCGGAGTTTTTTCGGGCTGAGAATGGCCTGTTCCAGCTTTGGCTGCTGGGGCAGCACGGCGCGGCGGAACCACCGGCAAAGTAGGCTTCGAGAGATGTGTTGCGGACAGACGCCGGCCAACAGCAGGCAGTCGCCATCCAAGAAGTTGCAGCAGCGTTTTGTAAGGCCGCGCACGCTGCGGAGCTGTCCTGGCGTCAAGCGGAAGAGCGTGCCATCCGGCAGCCGCTCGATGGGGTCAAGCTTGTGCATCTTCGCCCTCCTTTGCGATGAGCTTTGCGTCCGCTGGGTAGTTCAGCGTAATAAGCGCAGGCTTGCCCAAGCCCTGCTTGCGCCGAACGATCAAGCCGCTGTACTCCAGTTCCCGGAAGATCCGCGTGGCGCTCTGGCGGCTGCGGTGGAGTTTGGTTTGTGCCTGCTCTAAGGTGAAGTACAGCCGAATCGTGCCGTCCGGCTCGACGTAGCCGTTCTGCCGGGAAATGCTGGCTCTGTCCAGCAGCAGCGCATAGAGCACTTTTGCGTCGTTGCTGATGTCCCGCAGGGCTTCGTCTTGGAGAAGGAACCTTGGAAGCGGTACATAGGACGCCGCCGGGCTCTGCGCCGTGAGCTTGTAAAAAGTTTTCATCTGACCTCCTGTCCCATCCATCAATCCATCCATTTTTGTGTTGATTGATTGATGGATGATTTTCTTGTATCTTGATTTATTTCTTATTAGTTAGGGAATGAATTTCAGCCGCGATGAGCGTCTCGAAAACCGTCGTCCTGAAATCCGGTTGCGGAACGCTCCGGAACGTCAGCTTGTCCACCGTCCGGAAAACCGGTGACGGAAAACCCACACATGGAAAATCCCGTTGTGGTCAAAGCTCGTCCCTCTGCCGCGCTTTCAGCAGCTCCCAGATCTCGGCTTGCCGCGCTTTCAGTTCGGCAACGTCGTCCTCGTAGCAACGCCCGGTGCTGTTGATGCGGCGGCAAATCTGGTTGATGTTCGAGGCGGCACGGCTGACGGCAGCGGCCAGCTTCTTCTGCTCGGTGTAGTCCACCTTGATGATGTAGCCGTCGATCAGCATTTTCCGGGCGTATGCGCCGAAATTGCGGGTGCCGAGTTGATTCATCTTGTGGCGGATTAGGCTCAGTTCTTGCTCGTTCAGGCAGATTTCCTTGCGGATGGGTCGCGTGCGGTCCGGCATGAGGTTCACCCCTTCAGGTGCAGCCCGAAGGCACCGTTTTCCTCCAGGATTTCCAGATAGCCGTTGCCGGTGAGTTCAGCAAAAACCGGAGCAACCTTTTCAGGCGGGAGGGTCAGAGCATTTGCAAGTTCCTGAGCACTCAGACCGCCGTCCTCGAAGGTATACAAGAGCGCGCCGGTGAGCTTGGCTTCTGCGGAGAGGTTCGTATCCAGCAGGAGGCGGGTGGGTACAGCGGTCATGTGGGTGTGGTTGTAGTAAGTGATCATAGTGTTTTCTCCTTTCGATTTTGAAAAACTTTGTTTGAAGGGCGGCTTGGAAGCGAAGCTGTTTGCCTCTCTACTTTACAACGGACATTTTTCAAGAGAAAAACAGGGGTCGAGAGAAAATTATTTTCCCCTTCTATATAACCAACGGACAAAATAAATCAGAGTGTCACGATTTTGTCTCACAGACGTTTTCCTATCTACTTTACAACGGACATTTTTCCCAAAAAACTTGGCACCCTTTTTCAAAAAACTTTTCTTGCTCCTGATTCCCCCTCTACTTAGCTAAGTGAATCAGAGATCGGTTTTGTCCCAGATTTCTCAAAAAAGTTTCGAGGACGGCGAAACAATCTCTGTGCGCTGCTCCAAATTGCCCTTTCTACTATTCAACGGACAAAATGATGCGGCATGTCACGGTTTTGTTATAAAAGGGGAAAAAAAAGAAGCGCCTGCCACTACGACAAGCGCTTAGATTTGCATCAATTATTCGAGCAAATCCTCTATATCCCTTTGATCGTATTCAGTTTTTTGCATCAGCCGACAGACACCATCTGCCTCGTCCCGCTGCTGCAAGAGCTGGGCGAACGCCCGATAGAGTGCGGCCTGCCGACGCTCGATCACGCCGTGATTCTGCTGCATGGCATCCGCTGCTTTGCGGATAGACAGCCCCTCGGAAAAGCGTTTCCGGAAGAGAGCGGCGTAGTCGTTGAGCACCGTTTTGAGCGACTGCTGGGCAAACGCAAGATCCTCGCACATGGCCTGATATGCCTCGCGGTTGGATACGCCGATGTACTGCTTCCGTTCCCGGATGAGCTTGTATCGCCGCAGATCCATCCGGTAGTTTTCGCAGATGTCCTTGGCATATTCATAGTAGGTTCTGCTGCAACGGATGGCGCGCTCCACGTACTCGTCATCAACATAAGTGAATGGCTTGCTTTTGGGCTCCGGAAAGCCGTCCTCATACACTTCGCGGACGGTGCCTTCGTCGATCTCGCGCCGGGTCTGGCGGACGTATTTATCCCGCAGCACACCATCGACTTCGACCTGCTCGCAGAAGGAGGTGTATCGGATGAGGTAGTAATGCTCGTTGTCTTCTTTGGAAAAGCTGGCATCCTTGCAGACCACGATGGACTCGCCGGTGTCGATGTCCTTGAGCACCCGGACAACGAAGATGGGCTTTCCGTCGTACCGTGTATAAAACCCGGCAAATACCCGTTTGAGCGCCATAAGCGAGTCCTCCTTCCGCTGATTTTCTTACAGTATAGCACAGATTTCGGCGGAGAGAAAGAGCGGCGTTGGGACGGAGAAAATTGGGATTTGAGAGAATAGCAAGCACAGCCGCTGTCCGGACACGCGGCGATTTTGGGATAATCCCAAGCCCTTATCTTGATTAAATATATGTCGAACTTTGCAGAGAGAGGGGTTGCCTTTATTCGTGTTTTCGACTATAATTTATTTTGGTTATTTATAAGTACATAGAGATAAGATCGCCACAGGAGTGTTGCCTATGAATTATTTATCCGTTTCACAGATTGCCAAAAAGTGGGACGTCTCAACCCGTCGCATACAGGTTTTATGCGGAGATGGACGCATACCAGGAGCAATGCGGGTGGGTACGTTTTGGGCCATCCCAAATGATGCTGCAAAACCAACAGACGCGAGGATCAAGAACGGAAAGTATATCAAGAAGCCCGTTGAAAATGAAAAATGAGCCGCAGATTATAATAGCGACTCTAACTCAAAATCATGGTGCTACTCGGTAGTTCCCTGACCGGAACCCCTATATTTACGAGGCTGGCGAAAGTACGAAGAAATAAATCCGCTTTATAGGACAGAGCAAATGCTATCATAATTATGAGGGGCACTGCAAAATCTACAGAAAGGTAATATCAAAATGAATAACCTACGAGAAAACAAACCGACTGCGGATATTCTCATGATGTCCATGCGTGCCATGGGGTATTCTTTTGAAAGTGCAGTCGCCGATATAGTTGATAATAGCATAAGTGCTGAGGCCAAGCGGATCTCGATACGATTTGCAATTGACCCCAAAAATTTGTATGTTGCAATCTGTGATGACGGTCATGGAATGTCATCCGAAGAACTGTTCGATGCAATGAAATATGGAAGTGAGCAAAAACGGACTGGTCGTTCAGAATCTGACCTCGGACGTTTCGGTTTGGGTTTGAAATCAGCTTCCTTGTCCCAATGCAGAAAGCTGACAGTGGCGAGCAAGAAAGACGGTCACATCTCAGCATATGTGTGGGATCTGGACGTGGTTGAGCAAAAGAAGGATTGGTATATCATCGAATGCACAGAGGATCAGATAAAAGAGATAAACGGAATTACATGGTTGGAAATCAACGAACACGGTACGATTGTTGTCTGGGAAAACTTTGACCTTTTAGAGAAATCCACAGGCAGCGTTTATTCTACTCTGACCAAGTATCAGGAATCTGTAGATAATTATCTTTCGTTGATCTTCCACAGGTATCTTAACCGCCCCAAAACCACTTGCGTTGAAATTTCAATCAATAATCACAAACTTACCGGGTTGGATCCATTCCTGGAAAACCACAATAAAACGAATGTGAGAAAGTGTGTTCGGATTCCAATTATGGACAGCACCGGGGTTGAGCGGATGGTTGTTGTACAGCCGTTCGTCCTCCCCTTTCAAAAAGATCTGACTGACGAAGACAAACGCCTTTCTGGTGGAATTGAAAATTATAGGTCCCGGCAAGGATTTTATATCTATAGAAACGAGCGCTTGATTGTGTGGGGCAAATGGTTTGGACGCCACCGGGATGAACTCACAAAATATGCCCGGATCAGAGTCGACATCCCCAATACGCTTGATGATATCTGGGGAATCGACATAAAAAAACAGAGTGCTGAAATTCCAGCATCCATCCGTCAGCGTCTGAACCGCGCTGTAGATGATGCAATGGATACTGCGATCAAGGCTCAGACGTATCGTGGACGGATAGAAAAAATAGATGAACAAGTCGATTACATCTGGGATCGGATCAAAGAACGCGGTGACCAATTTACATATAAAATCAATCGCAATTCCAGAATTTTTGATCTGATCCGGCAGCAGGTGGACGACGAAACATGGAGCCGCATTGATATGGTACTCGAGGAAATTGAGGATTCAGTGCCGTATCAGCAGATTTATATAGATAAATCTCAGAACAGGATCGATGATTATATCGATGATGAGAGAGTAGCGGATATTGAAGCCAAAGCCAGAGTGCTGATAAAGATGGCTTTGGATATGGGTGAAAACAGCCGCGAACAAGTTGTTGAAAATCTTTTCCAGGCGGAACCATTCAACAAATATCCGTCATTGAAGAGTAAACTGTTGGAGGGCTGAAATGAGCTTAGATATAGAAAAAGTAGCAAAGCTCGTTGGCTTTGTGGATAGGTTGATCCAGATAAAAGAAGCAGAAAACCAGCTTGACGAAAAGACTATCGATGAAATGATCAAACAGGCACTTTCGATCAGTGGTGCCACATACAGCGAAGAAGAACTTGGCGCAGCCAAACGTGACATTACCTGGAAATATCAGATATTTACCACACCTGGGCAGAGTATTCTTGCGGATTATGATGAAGCAGACTGGTATGAAGATGCAAAGAGTGATATTACTCCTGTATTCTGGACGCGCTATAAAGACTACCTGATTGACAAAAAGCATTTCAGCCCCAGTGTGGTCAGTACCTTAGGTGACGATACGCTTGACCAGAAACTGATGAAATACATCCTGAATCCAAAAGCAACATACCCTACGCCGGTTCTGAAAAGAGGATTGATTATCGGCGATGTCCAGTCCGGTAAAACGTCCACATATATTGGTTTTATCTGCAAAGCTGCTGATGCAGGTTATCGTGTGTTCATCCTCCTGACAGGTACGATTGAATCTCTGCGGCGTCAGACGCAGGAGCGCGTAGAAGAAGGCTTTGTTGGAATTGATATGTCAGCTAACGCTACTGGTGGAAAACGAGTGGGGGTTGGCAAAGATAACAAGCCTATACTTGCTATGGCGCTGACCTCAAGGACAGGCGATTTTGCGGGTGACTCCAATAAAATTGCTGTAGCGTTATCTGATAAGGATGCGGTTGTTTTTGTCATCAAAAAGCAGAAAGATGTACTGACAAAACTAAAAGACTGGCTCGTTTCATTGAACGCAGATCCGAGTACCGGAAAAATCGATATCCCGATGCTCATGATCGATGATGAGGCAGACAATGCTTCCATCAATACCAGCAAAAGCAAAGAAGATCCCACGACAATCAATAGGTTGATAAGAGAACTGGCCAGTATATTCACGAAAGCAAATTATGTCGGGTTTACTGCCACTCCTTTTGCAAACGTATTTATTGATCCTGAGACGACAGAAAAGATGGAGACGCAGGATTTATTCCCTGAAGATTTTATTGTAGCATTACCCACGCCGAGTAATTACGTAGGTCCTAACAGGATATTTGCGGAAAACGGCGAATTCCATTCGCAGTTAAGATATATTACCGACGCAGGCCGCGAAGAAGATGATGGATATCCCTTCTATTTCAAGCACAAGAAAGAATGGGAAGACGAATTGCCGGAAAGTCTCACCGATGCAATCTATACATTCTACCTGGCCAATGCACTCAGAGATCTCAGAGGCGATATCAAAGATCACAGGTCTATGTTGATCAATATATCACGGTTCGTCAGAGTGCAGAAATATATAAAAAGCGAAGTAGATGCTATTCACACACGTGCTTATACATCCATAAAATATAACCTCAGTCATGACTTTGACGAGTCCATGAAGGATCCTGTCCTGAAAAGGCTGTATGATAACTGGAACAAGGAATACTCCTCGCTTGAATATGACTGGGACGATATTGTAGACGTTCTGTTCAGTGCAATGGAACGGATACAGATCAAAGTAGTTAACAGTTCCAGAAGTTCGGAAAAACTGGAATATCCCAAAAACGAATCTCTCCGTGTAATCGCAATAGGTGGTCTTGCGCTTTCACGAGGATTGACACTGGAAGGATTGGTCATCAGTTATTTCTACCGCAACACTTGCACATATGATGTCCTGATGCAGATGGGACGCTGGTTCGGATATCGGAAAAATTATGAAGATCTGTTCAGAATATGGACACATGAATCGTCTGCCAGGTGGTATGCAGAAATTTCCGATGCAACGGATCGATTGAAAGCCGATATGGACAGGATGCATGATCTTAAGCGACGTCCGAAGGATTTCGGTATTCGTGTAAGAAATGACTCTGCCGAATTGAGTATTACTGCATACAACAAGATGAGGAATGCAGTCAACGAATTTGAGTTCAGCAGCTATTTCGGCGGGATTGTTGAAACTCCTTATCTGATTTTCGATCCGGAGATACAGAAAAAGAATTTTCTGGAAACAGAAAAGCTGGTTGCAGGACTTGCTGGGAAGGGATTTTCTTTTGAACGGACGGAAGCAGGACGAGGGCACTATATAATTCAATGCATCCCAAAGGCAATCATCGTAGAATACATCCGTCATCTGAAAATTTCCAAATACAGCTCGGATTTCAGCACAAGTCAGATAGCTGAATTTCTGGAGAATACCACTGACAAAAGTATAGACCTGTTTGATATTGCCTTCATGGAAGGGAAGCCGACAGACGATGAAACCCTCAATGTAACTCTCAGCGGAAGGACGATTCCTAAAGTCCATCGCGATCATTGTATAATCAACTATGAAACCAAAAGGTTAGGAATTGGACAGAGAGGAAAACTTGGGGGTCCCGGAGACGGCAGAACCGGCATCGTAGGATTCGATGGCTCCAGCGCCGACGAGATTCTTGAGGAAGCAAAGCGCCTTTACCGTATAGATTATGAGCGGATCAAGGGTGTTGAGTTCTCTGATAACCGTACCTATCCCTCAAGAACGTGGTTTGCCTATGTTGAAAAGCGTCGCCCATTATTACTCGTTTACATGATGGATGTCTTCACTGACAGCGATCAGAAAAACCGGATGGACGAGTTCAGAGCGCAGATGGCCGGTACACCGGTTGTCGGATTTGCGATGGGTCTGCCAAGGAATGATAACGCAGCGAAAAGTGCAACCAAATATAAGGCGAACAAGGTGTATAACTGGTTTGAACAGGACGATATTCTGGCAGAAAGCGAGGAAGAAGAATGATAGATATAAAAGCATTGTTTGAGAAATTCAGTAATGCAAATTTCTTTTCCCGTGTAGATAATATTCATATCCTCGAGCTTCATGTCGGACTTGATGAGAAAGGTCGGAAAGCCATTGAATTCCGCGGGAAATTCACTCCCCGGAAAGTTTCCGGTACCTCAGCAATCGAAGTGAATCAATACACGAGACCGGATTACAACACCATCAGATTTTCTTTGTGCGATGAGGAAGTCAGTGGACTGTTCTATAAGTTTTGTGAGGACCTCGTGGAACAGACCAGAGATGTCAAGGAACGCTCGGAAGGCTATACAGCTATTGTAAACAGGTATTTCCAGTGGAAGAAGATGTTTGTATCTTCCAAGGGAAACCTGCTGACGGAACCTGAAATAATGGGTTTGATTGGCGAAATCCTATATCTAAAAGGAACACTGGCAGAAAGAATTGGTCTCTATAATGCACTGAAGAGCTGGAGCGGACAGGAACTGACGCACAAGGACTTTTCGTTTGATGATACATGGGTAGAGGTCAAAACGGTCAGAAGTGGTGGTCAGACTGTAAAGATTTCGTCCCTTGAGCAGTTGGACAGTGAATATGATGGTGAACTCGCAGTATTCTCATTGGAAAAAATGAGCATGGCTTATAACGGGATAACATTGAACAAGCTTGTTATTCAGACACGGGATATGTTTACTACGTCCGATGAACGCGATCAATTTATGTCCCGCGTTGCCCTACAAGGCTATGAGTATCACGACCTGTATGATGAGTATGTATATGAAATCAGCGGTTATAAGCGATATCAGGTCACTGAAGGATTTCCGCGCCTGACGACCAAAGATGTCGCCCCATCCATAAAGAAAGCCTCTTATGAAATTTCGTTGACAGACCTGGTTTCTTTCGAGGTGAGCTGAAAAAGCCGGAGGAGTAGCCATGAATTATCAGGAATACAAAAAAGAATTTCTTACTGAACTCAGAAATGAATCAGCAATCAGCGGCTCCGATACAGAGGATGAATTTGTCGGTCGTACTCTGGATATCCTTTCAGAGTTTGATGAAATAGAAGAGCCTGTCAGGATTGGTATGGGAGATAAAAAAGGCCGTGGTGGGCGTCTGATGCGTGCCGATGGTTACGCATTTGACGAAACTGACCATAGCCTTATCCTGCTTATCAGTGACTTTCAGGATTCTTATTCTCCAGAAAATCTGAATATGAGCAGAGTCGATGAATTGTACTGGAGACTTTACTATTTCCTGGACGAATCATGCAATGGCTCCCTGAATGATTACTTCGATGATTCTGACGATGTTCTGAAAATCGGTCGTTTGATAAAAAAGCGTATAAATACAGCTGACGATGATGAGGAACGCATTCTTAAAGTCAAGTTTTTTATTCTGACTAACAAGGACCTCGGCACAAACCTTCTTGAAGCGAACCTGCTCGAAACAAACGTCCGGAAAAGTAAAGGACGTACTAAGAAAACAACCAAAACCACAAAGAAAATCAAGAAGCAGGACTTTAACGGGAAACCGCTCGAGATAAATCTCTGGCATCTGGAACGGTTTTACGAGATGGAAAGTTCAAACAGTTCCGAGCCGATTGTCATCGATATTGCCCACGATTTTCCTGATCTTAACTACACCGGCATTCCATGCATAAAAGGCAATGTTGGCGAAGGCCTTGGCTATGACGCATACATAGCGATTATCCCCGGCAAGCTTCTGGCAAGTATTTATATCGAACACGGCAGTAAGGTCCTTGAGGGGAATGTCCGTGCCTTTCTGGGAACCGGTGGATCCAAAAGTGTCAATAGCGGTATCCGTAAAACAATAAACACTGACCCTACCAAGTTTTTTACGTACAACAATGGCATCGCGGTAACGGCCGCCGATGTTGACGTTGCTTCTGTTGATGGTGAGTTAATGATCACCAGAATTGTTGATATGCAGATAATCAACGGCGGTCAGACAACGGCAGCTCTTGCGGAAGCTGTTCTGAAAAAAACAAATGTAGAACTCAATGGTATCTATGTTCCAATGAAACTGACCGTAATTGAGGACAGAGAAACCGAAAACGAAGAGGGGGTTCGCTTTTACGATGAAATGGTTCAGGCGATTGCAAAGTATGCCAACAGTCAGAATAAAGTAACCGCAGCAGATCTTTTCTCAAACGAGCCGTTCCATATCTGGATGGAAAGAATGTCCAAAAAGCACCTGGCACCGCCCAGACTGTTTACAATTCCTACCGGATGGTACTATGAACGATCCAGAAAGCGGTATCAGCAGGAACAGCTTAAATTGCGTGGCGATGATGCCAAACGGTTCCAGGCGAAGTTCCCCAAAAAGCAGATCATCAATAAGGAACAGCTGGCCATGTATTACACTGCTGTTTTTTATTGCAAGCCGCACATTGTCTCCAAGGGCAAGAACTGGGCTATGAAGGAGTTCGGAGCAGCTATCAGCGAAGAATTCAAAGCCCATAACGAAAGTTTCAACGAATTCTATTTTGAACGGTGTATTTGTGCTGCCATTATCTTCAGAACAATCGACGATTATCTGGAGAGAAACAAGGACAGTGCAAAAAAACCGACTGGCTTCTGGTATAAAACCGGTGGATATAAGCTGAATATTGTCCCCTACACAATCGCCAAAATTCTAAGTTCCATTCCCAATGGGTACACATTGAATTGGAAAGATATCTGGGATAAGCAAAGACTGTCTCCAGCCTTCATACGTGAAATTGAAATTGTAACACGGATGACCAATGATTTTATTTGCGATAGTCATGGGGTCATTGTTACGGAATACTGTAAACGTCAGTCCACATGGGAAGAGTACAGGGATAAGGTCAAGTATGAGCTTTCCGGTGACTTCCTTGCAGAATTGATTCCGGAATCCATGTTAAAAGAAGCGGAAAAAGACGCGAAAAGGGACCAGAAGGAAACCAATGACTTGCAGACGATTATGGATATGATCGCAAAAGGCGCCGGATATTGGAATTCCATGCTGATGAAAGGATCTTCAAGCCTTTCATACCAGGAAAAAAATGCGGTCATGCAAATAATCAATATCGCAACTACAGGCAATATTCCTTCTTCAAAAAGCGGAAAACTGCCTATCAAAATTATGACGGCAGTAAAGCTTGCTCTTGCTGCGGAAGAGAAACTAATTTCGGAAGGAATCTCGGTATAATGCATAAGACATACAATCTGGTGGAGCTTTTCAGCGGAATCGGAAGTCAGGCCAAGGCACTGAAGAATCTTGGTATAAAAGTGAATACATTGGGAACCAGCGAATGGGATGTCCATGCAATTGCTGCATACGATGTCATTCACAATTCACCGGAAATTCCTGCTGAAGTAGAAAGTATGAGTAAGGAACAACTCCTTGGTATTCTCAGTAATTATACTTTCAGCAACTCCGGAAAGGAACCACTGGATTACAACTCATTCAAGACATACTCCGCTGAAGCGTTACGCCGCATATACATCAGTATTCTCCGGAACAAAAATTTTGTAGATATCAGCTGCCTCGATGGTAAATTGCTTCCGGATGATATTGATATACTGACCTATTCGTTTCCGTGTCAGGACCTTTCCAATGTTGGTGCTTTCCACGGTTACAATAAGGGAATTGACAAAGGCTCCGGAAGTCGTTCAAGTCTGCTGTGGCAGGTTGGCAGAATCCTCACAGAAATGAGAGCTGCCGGAAAGCATCTTCCGCGGTTTCTTCTGATGGAAAATGTTCCCACCCTGCTTTCAAAAAGACATTTCAAAAATTTCTCGACCTGGATTTCTGATCTTGAAGATCTGGGCTATATCAGTCAGTATTACCAGCTGAATGCCAGTTCTTTCGGACTGCCCCAAAACCGGCCTCGCCTTCTGATGATAAGCGTTTATGTCGGGGACTGCATCGATGACTGGCGGTTAGTCAATGAGTATTTTGCAGCAAAGAAAGCTCCTGAAGATATTATCAAGGATTTCCGGGAATCAGAATACTTTGTACAATATTCCGTCCAGAAACTGTTGAGAATCAATTATCAAAATCAGAAAATCTTTGCAGAAGCGGTTGAATGTACGCCAAACGATACCGAATCCAGAAGAAAAATCTGGCAGGATAATCCGCAGATCATTTTATCGGATGGATCTTTCAATCCGGCAATTGACGCTGTACGGACCATTACTACCAAACAAGACCGGAACCCGAACTCCGGTAATCTGTACTTTGACAGCGGCATAGACGGCCGTAGCAAATTCAGATATCTGACACCCCGGGAGTGCTTGCTCTTTATGGGATTTACAGATGAAGACTATAGAAAACTCAAATACAACAA
>OBLF01001404.1_pt1 | contig 19678 bp, 17 predicted proteins | sample 1519231 | NCBI WGS metagenome assembly OBLF01 (sample SAMEA2602895, study PRJEB22501) | metagenome | reverse complement strand
CTATCCAAACCGCCAGTTTTCCGTGCCGGGGGTGCAAAATCTTGGCCAGAATTGCCGTTGCACCGCCGGGGCTTTTGGATTATACTGTTGACTTGTATTCCATGATGTAATCTCTCGTTTCTTTCAAGCCAAAGGAGGCCTCCCTACGAACTATCTGTTTCAATTCACGCGCATCCTCGCGTTCTGTTTTCTGGGCGAGATCTGTCACGCCCTGCTGCCCCTCCCCGTCCCGGCCAGCGTCTACGGCCTGCTGCTGTTGCTGGCGGCGCTCCGCCTCGGCATCGTGAAGCTCGAGCAGGTCAAGGAGGTGGGGCTGTTCCTCACCGGCATCTTCCCGCTGCTGTTCGTGCCCGCCGCTGCGGGCGTCATGGAGCTCTGGGCCGAGATGGGTGCGATGCTGCTGCCCATCCTCATCGCCATCGTGCCGGTGACGGTGCTCGTGCTTGTAAGCGCAGGCCGCACCACGCAGGCCCTCACCAGCCGCCGTGCTGCAAAAAAGGAGGTCGAACATGACTGAACTGCTGAACGGATTTCTCTCCGGTTCCGCCGCGTGGGGCGTGCTGCTGACGCTGGCCGCCTTCGCGCTGGGCACCCTCATCAACAAGACCACCGGCAAGGCCATCTTCAACCCGCTGCTGCTGGGCAGCATCTTTGTCATCCTCTTTCTGAGCCTGCTGAACATCTCCTACGCCGACTACAAGGCCAGCGCCGCGCCGGTGAATTACCTGCTGCTGCCGGCCACCATCAGCCTCGCCATCCCGCTGTATGAAAAGTGGGACCTGCTGAAGGAGAATGCCGCCGCCATCATCGCGGGCATCTCGGTGGGCACGCTGGTCAGTCTTGGCAGCGTGCTGGCGCTGGCACTGGCCATGGGCCTCACCCGGGAACAGTACGCCACCCTCCTGCCCAAGTCGGTCACGACGGCTATCAGCATGGATGTCGCCGCCGAGCTGGGCGGCATCGCGGCCCTGACCGGTGCCGTCGTCATCCTCACCGGCATCGCGGGCAACCTGCTGGCCGAGGTGATCTGCAAAGCCTTCCACATCACCGACCCCATCGCCAAGGGCATCGGCATCGGCACCTCGGCCCATGCCGTGGGCACCAGCAAGGCCCTTCAGATGGGCGAGGTCGAGGGTGCGATGAGCGGCCTGTCCATCGCGGTGGCCGGTGTCCTCACCGCTGTGCTCTGCCCCTTCTTTGTCAGCTTTATCCAGTAAGCAGAAAAAAAACAAGTCCTCTGTGCTGTGGTGCAGAGGACTTGTTTTTTGTATCATGCATCCCGCTGGCGGGCCGCTTCTTCGATGACTCTGACCGCCTTTTCGTGGATGGCCAGAGGCTCTGCGGCCGGGCGGGCCAGACCGTAGCCCTGCAGCAGGTCCACGCCCATCTCCAACACCCTGCGCAGGTCGTCCATCGTTTCCACGCCCTCAGCCAGCACCTGCACGCCGCGGGGGCGGGCATATTCGATGAAGGCCTTGAGAAACTGCTGCTTGTCGGGGTCGGCATCAATGCCCCGGATGATGGCGATGTCCACCTTGACATAGCGGGGCGCGATGGTCAACAGGCTGCTGCCGTTGCTGTAGCCGCTGCCGTAGTCGTCCAGCGCAAAGACGGCGGGCGCACCGAGGGCATTCCGCTTCCGCTCCAGCGCCTGTTCGTCCATCTCCTCCTCCTCGGTGATCTCCACCACCAGCTTCGAGAGGATGGCTTTGTGGGCTTCACGGAAGTGCGCCCAATCCTCATCGTTCAGGCCGACGCTGGCGATGCTGTTGACGAAGACGAGGGCATCCGGCTCCACCTTGCCCGCCGCTTCCAGCGCTTCATAGCACTCGCAGGCGCGGAACAGGGTCAGCTTCTCGATGTCATACAGCCGCCCCATCTCGCTGGCCAGCTCCATCACCCTCTGGGGAGAGCTCAGAGCAGGCAGCCGGGGCCGCATCAGGGCCTCATAAGCCGCCACATGGCCGTCCCGGGCCGAGAAGATGGGCTGGAAGTAGTAGTCCACCTGCCGCTCCCGGACAAGGATCTCGAAGTCGCTGCGCTGCTTCATCGCGTAGATGCCGTCGCGGTAGTGCTCCATGTTGAACTCCCGGACTTCGCCCTTGGTGGAGTGCTTGACCTCGTACATCGCAAAATCGGCGTATCGCTTGAGGGTGTCGAGGTCGGCGGCATCGTCGGGATACCATGCTACGCCGCCGGACATCCGGATGCACAGCTTCTTGCCGTCCGGCAGGGTGGCGTTGCTCCGGGCAAAGCCCTCTTCCAGCTTCCGGATGTCCTTCCGCACGGCCTCCTTCGTCTCATAGCCGTAGAACAGCAGCAGGAACTCATCGCCGGAGAGCCGCGCCACCACGGTGCCGCTGGGCACGCCCTGCTGCAGGCTGTGGGCCGTCTTGCGCAGATAGATGTCGCCCCAGTCGTGGCCGTAGGTATCATTGATGGTCTTGAGGTTATCGAGGTCCGTCATCATCAGGGCCGCACAGCGCATCATTCTGGGCTTCTCGAACAGCTCGCCGCAGACCCGGAAGAAGGCCTGACGACTGTACAACCCGGTAAGGGCGTCGTAATCGCGCTCGTGCTCAATGCGGCTGCGCTCGGCTACGGCTGCTTTGTAGTTGTCGGTGCTCAGGGTCACGATGGCGTCGGCCAGCCTGTCCAGCTCCCGGATGCCGGTGCGGGAGAACTCCGGGACGGCCTGATGCCGCTCCTGCGCATCCGCCAGCTCCTTCGAGAGCTGAGCGACCGGCTGGGCTAGACCGATGCTGACGAAGAATGCGCAGCCCAGACCAAAGCCCAGCGTCAGCAGGATCGCAAAGCTCACGAGATTCGTCACCGACTGGGAGAAGCGGAAGAGGTCGTTCCTTCCCACCACGCCGATAAGCAGCCACCGTTCGCCCGAGAAGGGGGCGTTGCGGTTGTAGAGGCTGATCTGGCGGATGCTGACGACCTGATCGGCACCGCCGCTCGGATAATGCCAGTAGCCCTTGGCGCGGTGGAGGGTCAGCTCCCATCCTTCCTTCTGCAGCGCGGTCGTCTGCTCGCCGGTGTTGGCGGTGACATGGATCTGCAGCTCCTCGCCCCGCAGGTCGGAGGTCGTGGAGGCCAGCAGATAGCTTCCGTGGTTGTCGTTCTGCAATTCGTCCCACGGGAGCTTGGCGTCCATATAGCTTTCCAGCATCTCGATGCCCAGAACGCCGTACACCGTGCCGTCGTCCAAAATCAGAGGCTGCGCGTAGGCGATGGCCTCCCGGTCATCGCCCAGCAGCGTATAGGGCAGGGTCGTCCAGCGGCCATAATCCGCCGCAGCTCCGGTCTGCTCCCCGCTCTCATAGGCAGCTTGGAAGGGCCGGACATAAAAGGCATCCTCTTCCTCATCCAGATACTGCTGCGCAGGCGTCCACGCCTTGTCCGTAGTGATGCCGAAGGCCTGCACCAGCTCTGCCGGAGCGCGCTCGAACATCACGTCGGAGTTGTCCGCCGAGGAGGCGGCTTCCGGGTCGAGGTCCCGCAGATAGACGCAGGGCAGCCGGTCGCCGGAGGTGCGGTCTGTAAAGTCGTGGGTGTTCAGAATGAGGAAGACGCCGCTGACCTGCTTGGCGCGGAGCGCCTTGAGCAGCCTCGGAGCGGCCGCTTCCAGCAGGGGCAGGCTCTCGCCGCCGGTAGAATCCAGCGTATCGAGAGAGATCGTCCCCTCGTCCAGCATCTTCCGAGCCTTATCGTTGATAAAGCTCGAAAGCTCCGTCAGGTCCTGTGCCTGCTGGAGCTGGGCCTCAATATACCGGGCACGGTTCTCCACCTGCTTGTCGAGGATGTCCACCGCGTTCTCATCCAGTCGGAGGGTGACGCCGCTGACCCCAATGGCCGAGGCCATCAGCATGACCATGATGACCAGCATGACCATCAGCGCCGCAAAGATGGTGACAAAGATGGTGTGTTCTTTTCCTTTTGCTTCATCTCGCATCAGAAGCTTCATGGTCTCTCCCTTCTTTCACTCGTCTTTGTGCCGTCTCAGCCCTCGTACTGGCGCAGGGCATCGCAGAGGCTCTGATACCATGCCTCGAAATACTCATCGGTCATAAACTCCGCCTCGGCGTCGGCCGCGCTCTCGCCTGCGGCGATGCGCGCGACGACGGTGGCACGGTCGGCCTCCGCAAGGTCGCTCATGCTGTAGGTCAGGGTGTTGCGGGCCTTGGTGCCGCCCTCAAAGGCGCGGGGCGTGTACATCTCGCTGCTGTTCACGGTATCGACGGCCTGCGTCAGGATGTTCTCCATGTTTCCGGTCAGGATGAGGCCGCTGCTGCGGATGGCGTCCATCTCATTGGCGGCGTGGGTCACGGGCAGATAGCCGGAGCCTACCGCAAAGGCAATATTATTCTCCGGCTGGGTCAGCCACTTGAGGAAGACCACGCTGGCTGCCTCCTCGGCGTCGGTGGTCTTTGCCACAGCCATACCGGCCCCCTGCTGGACAGCGAATTTCTCGCCGTCGGCAAAATGGGGCGCAGGCAGGACTTTCAGGGCGATGCTGTGGCTCTCGGTGTCGCTCAGCATTACCCGAGACGGAAAATAGGTGGCGCTGGAGCTGGAGCCGACGTAGGCCAGAATGTTGCCGATCTTAATATCGTCGCTGCGGAAGCGGCCGCTGGCGGAGAACCAGCCCTTGACGTAGGGCACATAGTAGTTGTCCCACAGCCTGCGGGCGGTGGCCTCGGTCAGCTCCACGGTCATCCTGCCGCCCTTGACGTCGAAGAGGGTGTCTCCCAGCTCCTTTGCGCCGATGAGCATATAGTTCGCCATCGCGTCGCGGCCAAACAGGGCCTTGCCGTCGTCGGGCGTTTCGGTCTGGGCGTCCGTCCAGTTGTAATAGGCTTCGGCGGCCCCGACCAGACCCTCGATGGTCTCAAGGTCGGCGTACTCTGCACCGGTGGCATCGGCAAAGGTCTGCCAGTCGGTGTCGTTCAGGAACAAAAGCTCCACAGACTTTGCCACCGGGAATATTTTGATGCTGCCGTCGTCGTTGAAGTCGCCCTCGGTCAGGTAACTCCCGATGTAGGCCGCCCTCTCCTCGTCGGTGAAGTAGGGCGCAAGGTCCACCAGCTCGCCCATCTGGTCCATCGTATAGGCGGTGTCCGCGTAGGCCATGAAGATGTTGGGCATCTCCTCTGCGCCCACCTTGCCCTGTGCCGAGTCCATCACCTGTGTCTCAAGGTCATTGACATTGCCCTGACTGCAGTTTTCCACGGTGATGTTCTGTTCCTTGCCGACAGTCGCATTGAACTCTTCGACCAATCTGTTGAAGCTTTCCAGCTGGTCGCCGTTGTAGTACGTCCAGACGGTCAGCTGCACCGGCTCGACATCTGCCGGTCCGCCGCTCTGCTCAGCCCCGCAGCCTGCGAGGCTGAGCACCAGCGCTGCAGCTGCTGCGAATGCTCCCAGTCGGTGCATCCAGTTTCGTTTCATCATCTTCGTTCTCTCCATCATGCAGCTGTATTTCTCTCCAAAGATACCTTTATCATACCATTACCCGGCAGAGCCTGTAAACATTTTTCGATAAAATCAGCAATATTACAACAGCCTTCCCCCGCTTTCTTTTCCATAAAAAAGCAGGGCAGGCCCGCGCCGCCCAAAGCTACCAGCTTCTGGCAAAAGCGCAGGTCTGCCCTGCATTTGGTTCTTCTCTTACAGCTTGCTCAGCTGGGGACCCTGAGCGGTATCCTTCACGGCCCAGCCCATCTCGGTGAGCTGTGCGCGGATGGCGTCGGCGGCAGCCCAGTCCTTGGCCTTCTTGGCGGCGGCACGCTTCTCCACCAGTTCGGTCACCTCAGCGGGAACTTCGTCCTTCTTGCGGTTGTACATCAGGCCCAGCACGCCGGTGATCTCGTCGAAGGCGGCAGCGCCGGCCTCAAGAGCGGCCTTGCTGGAAGCGGCGGACAGGGTGTTGATGTCCTTCACGAGGTCGAAGACTGCGGCCAGTGCATCGGGGGTGTTCAGGTCGTCGTCCATCGCGGTGCAGAACTTGCGCTTGGCCTCCTCGGCCTTCTCCTTCAGGCTCTCGTCGGTGCCGAACTCGGCCTTGCTGAGGGCGAAGTCGAGGTTCTCGCGGCAGGTATAGAGGCGCTCGAGGCTGTTCTTGCAGCTCTCGATGAGGTCCACCGTGTAGTTCAGCGGCATCCGGTAGCCGGCAGTCAGCATGAAGTAGCGGATCGGCTCGTAGCCGTAGAGGTCTGCCACATCGCGGACGGTGAAGAAGTTGTGCAGGCTCTTGGACATCTTCTGATTATCCACGTTGATGAAGCCGTTGTGCATCCAGTAGCGGGCGAAGGTGCAGCCGTTGGCGCACTCGCTCTGGGCGATCTCGTTCTCGTGGTGGGGGAAGATGAGGTCCTGACCGCCGCAGTGGAGGTCGATGGTCTTGCCCAGATGGGTGCGGCTCATGGCGCTGCACTCGATGTGCCAGCCCGGGCGGCCCATGCCGTAAGGGCTTTCCCATGCAGGCTCGCCGGGCTTTGCAGCCTTCCAGACCGCAAAGTCGGCGGGGTCCTCCTTCAGGTCGTCTTCCATCTGGCTGCGCAGCTCACGGTTGCCGCTCTCGAGGTCGTCCAGCTTGAGGTGGCTCAGCTTGCCGTACTCGGGGTCGCTCTTGACCCGGAAATAGACGTCACCATTCTTGGCAACGTAGGCGTGGCCGCTCTCGATGAGGTCCTTCACGATGTCCAGAATCTGCTGGATGTGCTCGGTGGCGCGGGGCTGGACGGTGGGCTTTTTGCAGTTGAGACCGGCGGCGTCCTTGAGGTACTCGGCCTCGAAGCGCTGGGCGACCTCCTTCATGGAGGTGCCCTCTTCCTGTCCCTTTTTGATGAGCTTATCGTCGATGTCGGTGATGTTGGAGACGTAGATGACCTTGTTGCCGCGGTACTCGAGGTAGCGGCGCAGGGTGTCGAAGACGATGAGCGGGCGGGCGTTGCCGATGTGGATATAGTTGTAGACGGTGGGGCCGCAGACGTAGATGCGGTACTCGCCGGGCACCTGCGGCACGAACTCTTCCTTCTGGCGGGTCAGGGTGTTGAAGATCTGCATAGCTGAAATACTCCTTCTTGTGGGACAGGCCGGAGCCGCGATGCCCTTTTGCCTGAAAAAGCAAAAGCCTCCAACGCTGCGCCAAAAGGCACAGCATCGAAGGCGGTTCTTTCTCAAGATCGCGGTTCCACTCCGGTTTGTCGCTCAGAGCCGGTAACGGCGGCCATCCGCACTGCGATACTCAAATTTCCCGCAGCGTGCTGTCCGGGCGCACTTCACACAGCGGTCTGCAAACAGGCTCCCAGCCAACGGCCCGTTTTCTCTGCTCAGACGATGCGGCGCTACTCTGCCCGGATAAACGCATTTATCCTTTTACAGCTTTATTATAATAGCCGCCGGAGCGTAAGTCAAGCGTTTGACTCCCTCTCCCGGCTGTGCTACACTGGGCAAAAACACAGACCGGAGGTTTTTTGTCATGCAGCTCCTCACCGAACGCCTTTTCCTCATCCCCCTGCGTCCGGACGGGATGCGCGCCCTTCTGGCCCGCACCACCGACCCGGAGCTTGTCCAGCCCTACACCGATATGCTGGACCTTTCACTGGCCCACCCCGACCAGTGGGTCTGGTACACCGCATGGGGCCTCCATCAGAATGACTCCGGCGACTGGGTGGGCGACCTCTGCTTCAAGGGCCTGCCCGAAAATGGCCATCCCGAGATCGGCTACGGCCTCCTGCCGGAGTACGAGCATCAGGGCTATGCCACCGAGGCTGTCCGCGCCGCCTGCCGCTGGGCCTTCGGCCAGCCCGGCGTCACCGCCGTCGAGGCCGAGACCGACCCCGGCAACACCGCCTCGCAGGCCGTCCTCCGCCGGGTGGGATTCGTGCCCACGGGAACGATGGGCGAGGAAGGGCCGAGGTTTATTCTGCGCAAAAAGGCCTGACCGCGCTGCAAAATCAGCGCTTTCCCCTTTACATCTCCCCCGACTTGTGCCATAATTTACTTTATTAAAGGGAAGCTGTCCTTCGCGCGGCACTTCGGCGGCGCAGGACAGCAGAGAGGGGTAAACTGCCATGAGCAAGATCATCATTCCGGCAAACTACACGCCCGCGCTGAACCTGTACGACACCCAGCGCGCCATCGGCACGGTGAAGCGGCTGTTCGCCGACACCCTGTGCGCCACGCTGAACCTCTACCGCGTGTCGGCGCCGCTCTTCGTCGAGGCCTCCACCGGCCTGAACGACGACCTGAACGGCGTCGAGCGGAAAGTCACCTTCGACACCAAGGACAGCGGCATCGAGGTGCAGGTGGTCCAGTCGCTGGCCAAGTGGAAGCGCAAAGCCCTGAAAGACTACGGCTTCCGGGTCGGCAAAGGCCTCTACTGCGACATGAACGCCATCCGCCGCGACGAGGACATGGACAACCTCCACTCCATCTATGTGGACCAGTGGGACTGGGAGAAGGTCATCCGCGAGGAGGACCGGAACGAGACGTACCTGAAGAACGTCGTGCGCTCCATCGTGTCGGCGGTCTGCGCCACCGAGATGAACCTGCACGCCATGTTCCCCCAGCTGCAGGACCTGCCGCTCCACACCCCCAACGTCACCTTCATCACCACCCAGGAGCTGGAGGATAAGTACCCCGACCTGACCCCAAAGGAGCGGGAGAATGCCATCGTCAAGGAGAATGGCACCACCTTCCTGATGAAGATCGGCGCTCCCCTCAAGAGCGGCAAACCCCACGATGGCCGCGCCCCCGACTACGACGACTGGGATCTGAACGGCGACCTGCTGTTCTGGAACGAGCCGCTGCAGTGCAGCTACGAGCTGAGCAGCATGGGCATCCGCGTCAGCCCCGAGAGCATGGACCGCCAGCTCACCGCCGCCGGCTGCGACGACCGCCGCGAGCTGCCCTTCCACAAGGCTGTGCTGAACGGCGAGCTGCCCTACACCATCGGCGGCGGCATCGGCCAGAGCCGTCTGTGTATGCTGCTGCTGGGCAGCGCCCACATCGGTGAAGTCCAGGCCAGCGTCTGGGACGCCGCCACCCGCGAGGCCTGCGAAAAGGCAGGGATCCCGCTGCTGTAATTATGGCTCTCCCTTTGGGAGAGCTGGCGCGTCAGCGCCTGAGAGGGCAAGCCCGCTGTCAAAGAGCCGTAAGCGCAGCGATAAGCAGCTGTTTTTATGGAAGTGCTGTTATCGCCGTGTTTTTGCATTCTCTCTACCAGCCTTGCCCTCTCCGTCATCGCAAGCGATGCCACCTCTCCCAAAGGGAGAGGCCAAAAAGGCCGCTGTACCCGCAGACAAGGTACAGCGGCCTTTTCTTATGTCCGAAACTTCAATCCCACTTTGCTCTTCTTTCCGTTGCCGCCCAGCCACCAGAGCAGGAAGGCATACAGAAGGTCTGTCCCAAGGATGATGGCGAACCATGTCAGCGTCTCCGGGATGGTCTGGTTATACACCCGCATAAAGGGATAGGGGCCGTCAATGGTTCCTGTAATATTCCCGTGCAGATCATACAGGCCGTATAGGACGGTCGGGACCAGCGCCCACCAGACCTGTCCCAGCGACAGGCGGGGCAGACGCTCAAAGAGCACCAGCGACAGGATGGCCAGCACCGGGTTGAGGAAATGGTGGTAGAGCATCGAGCCCGTGAAAAGCATGATGTACCAGCCGTTGCCGTCCTCGTACATGGGGGCCAGAATGATGACCACCGTCAGGAAGGTCATGGCAAGGCAGCTGGTGGAGATGAATTTGAGCCGCTTGAGCCAGAGGGGCAGTTCCCGCCCGGTGAAGACGCAGCCCAGCTGCCACAGCCCCACCAGCAGGCAGACCGCGCCGTTGAAGATGTTGGACAGCTCGGTGTACATGGTGAACATGATGGTGCCGCCCAGCGCCCAGCTCATGGGGAGGGCAATGGTCTCGAAGTACACGATGAGGAAATTCAGGGCTGCCGAAGCCAACTTCCGCCCGACGATGAGGATGTTTTTCAGCATCTTTCGCTCTCCTACCTGTAATTATTTGCTGCAATATCAAAGAAACGAGCGGTTTTTCCGCTCGTTTCTTTTTTACACCCGGTGAGGCGCTTATTTTGCCGTATTGATGAAGCTGCGGTTGTCCCACAGATACTTGATGCCGGAGATCGCGGTCACAGCGGCCACGCCCCAGCACAGCACAGAGGCCACATCGGCGCACTGCTGGCCCAGCACGTTTCCGGTCAGGGAGACCGTGAAGTAGTAGAAGAGGATGGTCAGCATCTGCAGCACGGTCTTCACCTTGCCCCACATGTTGGCGGCGATGACCTTGCCGTCCTTTGCACCGGCGGCCACCATGCGGAGGCCGGAGACGGCGAACTCGCGGGCCAGAATGATGCAGAGCACCACGGGGCTGCATACGCCGTCCCGCATCATGTAGATGAAGGCCACTGTGGTCAGCAGCTTGTCGGCCAGCGGGTCGGCGAACTTGCCGAAATCCGTGACCATGTTCCACTTGCGGGCCAGATGGCCGTCGAGGAAGTCGGTGAAGCTGGCCACGGCAAAGACCACGCCGGCGATGAGATAGTAGCGGGGGTTGTAGCTCGGCGTGATATACTGGCCGAGAGAGACGAAGATCATGAACACCGGCACCAGCAGGATACGGGTCAGGGTGAGCTTATTGGGCAGATTCATACAGAATTATCCTCCAATCTGTTATTTTACGACAGTACCATACAAATCGTAAAGGTCGCTGTCCTCCACCAGCACATCATAGAACTCGCCGGGGTAGAGCGGCTCTTCGCTGGACACGCAGACGTTGCCGTCCACTTCGGGGGCATCGGCAGCGGTGCGGCAGAGGTAGAGGCCGCTCTCGTCGTCCACACCGTCGCAGAGGACGCGGACAGTCTGGCCCACCTTTGCGGCCTGCTTCTGGGCCATGATGCCGGTCTGGATCTGCATCACCAGCTCGGCGCGCCTGTCCTTGACCTCCTGCTCGATCTGACCGTCCATCTTGGCGGCGACGGTGTTCTCCTCGGCGGAGTAGGCAAAGCAGCCCAGACGGTCGAACTGCACCTCTTTCACAAAGCTGCACAAGTCCTCGAACTGCTCCTCTGTCTCGCCAGGGAAGCCCGCGATGAGGGTCGTGCGGAGGGTGATGTCCGGGATCTCACGGCGCAGCTTGCCGATGACCTCCAGCAGCTCGGCGCGGGTAGAGCGGCGGTTCATGTTCTTGAGGATGGTGTCGTTGCAGTGCTGGATGGGCAGGTCGAGGTAGGGCAGGACCTTCTCGTTCCGCTTCATGGCAGCGATGAACTCATCGGTGATGCGCTCAGGGTAGGCGTACATGATGCGGATCCACTGGATGCCGTCGATCCGGTTCAGCTTGTCCAGCAGCTCACAGATGCTGCCCGGCTTGCCCCAGTCCTCGCCGTAGGCGGTGGGGTCCTGTGCCACGATGATAAGCTCTTTGACGCCCTCACCGGCCAGCCAGCGGGCCTCTGCCACACAGTCGGCCATCTCGCGGCTGCGCAGCGGGCCGCGGATGCCGGGGATGGCGCAGTAGTGGCAGCGGTTGTTGCAGCCCTCGGCGATTTTTAAGTACGCATAGTGGGCAGGCGTACCGATGACGCGCTTGCCGCCCAGAGGAAAGTCCTTCTTGAGGCCGTAGCTTTCCAGATGTTCTTCACCGTTGAACAGACGGGCCACGATGGAGTCGATGGCCTTGTTGGAGGCACAGCCGACCACGGCGTCCACCTCGGGGATCTCCTCCTCGATCTGGCTCCGGTAGCGCTCGGCCAGACAGCCGGTGACGACCACCTTCAGGTTCGGGTTCACCTGCTTGTAGGAGCAGGCCTCGAGGATATTTTCAATGGCCTCAGTCTTGGCGCTCTCGATGAATCCGCAGGTGTTGACGAGGATGACGTCCGCCTCGCCGAGGTCGGCCACCGTCTCGTGGCCCGCAGACAACAGGATATGGACCATGACGTCCAGATCGACCTGATTTTTCGGGCATCCAAGGGAAATACACGCAATTTTCATTCGGATAATACTCTCTTTCTCTCTTGAGGGTCTGTTATAACGACTTGATGTGGGGTTGCAGTAGGGTTGATTTTTTCTTTAAGCAGATTCTCTTTGGCGCACAAAAGAGAACTAATCGTCCCCCTCTGCTCTCTTTATCGCCTCTTTGATGACCGGATACGCAAACCCCCGCCGGGCCAGCGCAGCCACAACAAGGTCTTTCCGCCCTGCGGCCAGCTTGCTGCGATACCGCCCCTCCACGAGGGCGGCGGCAGCTTCCAGCTCCGGGTCTTCGCCCGCTTCATTCAGGGCATAGACCTCTTCCAGCGCAGCAGAGATCTGCTGCGCGTCCAGCCCCTTCTGCCGCAGGTTCTGCGCGGCGGCGCGGCGGCTCTTGCGGGCAGCCAGCAGGCCGTGGGCGCGGGTCAGGGCATAGCGCTCGTCGTCCACATACTGCCGCTCCACCATCTCGGCCACCACAGCGGCGGCGGTGGGCTGGGTGAAGTGTCGCCCCAGCCGTTCATAGAGCTGGCCGGACGAAAGCTCCTGCCCGGCCAGAAGCTCCATCGCACGGGCGCGGGCCTTGGCGGCGTCGGTGGATTTTTCCTCCTCGGCCAGCGGACGGCCCCTTCTCGAAAAAGCCATTTAGTCTTCCACCATGATGTCCAGCTCGCTCTCGCTGCTGCGGGCCGGTGCCTTGACGACCGGCTCTTTGGAGGCGGAAGCGGTCTCGCCGCCCTCCTCCTTGTCCACCGCAGCGGCAGCCTTGCCCACCGGACGGCGGGTGGCGTAGAGCTTATCCGCGTTGGCGCGGATCTGGCCCTCGATGTCGTTGGCGATCTCGGGGTTGTCCTTGAGGAACTGCTTGGCGTTGTCACGGCCCTGACCCAGACGGATGTCGCCGTAGTTAAACCATGCGCCGCTCTTCTGGACGATGCCCAGCTTGACACCCACGTCGATGAGCTCGCTCATCTTGGAGATGCCCTCACCGAACATGATGTCAAATTCAGCCTCACGGAACGGAGGAGCCACCTTGTTCTTGACGATCTTGGCGCGGGTGTGGTTGCCGATGAACTGGCCGGAAGAGTCCTTCAGGCCCTCGACGCGGCGGATGTCGATGCGGACAGAGGAATAATACTTCAGTGCGCGGCCGCCGGTAGTGACTTCGGGGTTGCCGTAGACGATGCCCACCTTCTCACGCAGCTGGTTGATGAAGACGCAGACGGTGTTGGTCTTGCCGATGACGCTGGTGAGCTTGCGCATGGCCTGACTCATCAGACGTGCCTGCAGGCCGACATGGCTGTCGCCCATCTCGCCCTCGATCTCGGCGCGGGGCACCATAGCGGCCACAGAGTCCACAACGATGGCGTCGATGGCACCGGAACGCACCAGCGCCTCGCAGATCTCCATCGCCTGCTCGCCGGTGTCGGGCTGGCTGACCAGCAGCTCGTCGATGTTGACGCCCAGCGCTGAGGCATAGGCCGGGTCAAGGGCGTGCTCGACGTCGATGAAGGCCACCTCGCCGCCCTTCTTCTGGGCCTCGGCGAGGATGTGGAGGGCCAGTGTGGTCTTACCGCTGGATTCCGGTCCGAACACTTCGATGATACGACCGCGGGGCACACCGCCCACGCCCAGCGCGAGGTCGAGGCCGAGGCTGCCGGTAGAGATGGCGTCCACCTGCATGGCGGTGTTGTCGCCCAGCTTCATGATCGCGCCCTTACCAAACTGCTTTTCGATCTGGGCCAGCGCCGTTGCCAGCGCATCCTTCTTTGCGCCCGGCTCCGTCTTCTGGGTGGCGGGGGCGACATTGTTGTTCTGATTTTTTGCCATAGCGTGCTGCTCCTTTATCGCTTTACCTGCGGGGTGCAGGCTGTGCTGTACCGATTCTTTCCTCTATAGTATATCACAGATTTCAGATATGACAACAGATAGTTGTAGATATTTTTTATTTTCTCACGCTTATTCTGCTCTGCGGGCCATTACGCAACGGTCGTTGCCGCCAAAATCCTTTCGGCAGGTGATGTCCACCCAGCCGTTTGCTTCCAGCAGGGCCTCCACAGCCTCCCGCTGCTGCCAGCCGATCTCCAACGCCAGCGCACCGCCGGGGCGGAGGGCCTTCTGGTAGTGTTCCGCGATGGCCCTGTAAAATACGAGTCCGTCGTCCCCGGCTTCCAGCGCCATGGCCGGCTCTTTCGCCACCTCGGGCTGCAGCTCCCGCATCTCCTGCGCCGTCAGGTAGGGCGGATTGGAGACGATGAGGTCGAGCTGCCCTTCGGGCAGTGTCTGCCAGTAGGTAAAGAGGTCGCCTTCCACCGGCTCCGCAACGCGGGCAGTCCGGAAGCCCCAGTCAAAGACCGGGGCCTCAAAGGGCGAAGCATCCAGCACATTTTCGGTGCTGCCGCCCTGCCCCTTCAGAGCCAGACGGGTATTCTTTTCGAGGTAGGCATAGGCCTCCGGGCTTTTTTCCACGCAGGTAACGACTGCCGCCGGGCAGAGCCGCTTGACGCCGAGGCCGAGACAGCCTGTTCCGGCGCAAAGATCCAGCACACGCGGCGATTCCACGCCTGCCAGCATCCCGGCAGCAGCTTCGGCCACCACCTCGGTGTCGGCGCGGGGGCAGAGTACCCCCGGCCCTACAGCCAGCTCAAAGTCGAGGAAGGGCCAGCTGCCGCAGAGGTACTGCAAAGGCTCCCGGGCTGCGCGGCGGAGGGTCAGCGCCTCCAGTCTGGCCGCTTCGTCGGCGTCCAGCGGGCGGTCTGTGAGCCGGGCGTCCCGGCCTGTGGCCAGTCGGAACAGCTCCCGGGCGTCGAAGTCCGCATCGGGACAGCCTGCCGCCGTCAGACGCTCTTCCACTTCCCGGACGGCGGCCCGGGGCAGCATCCCTTCGCTCACCATGTTCCGTCCTCCGGCTTTTCGGGCAAAACGGGCGTCACGGCTGCAATGGCCACCTCGATCATGCTGTCGTCGGGTTCAAAGACGGTCAGCCGCTGCACCCAGAGACCGGGCTGGCGGATGATGCGGGTTGCGAGGTTATCCGAGCGGCCGCACCATTTCAGCAGCTCGTAGCTGATGCCCATGACCACAGGCAGAAGCAGCAGCTTGAAGACCACACGGAGGCTGGTGCTGCTCCACGGCAGGACACTGTAGAGAAAGACGCTGACGATGACCACCAGAATGAGGAAGCTGGTTCCGCAGCGGGGGTGGAAGCGGGTATACTTGCGGACATTCTCCACGGTCAGCTCGTCGCCGGCCTCGTAGCAGGCGATGGTCTTGTGCTCGGCACCGTGGTATTCGAAGACACGGTGGATTTCCTTCATCTTGGAGATGGCCACCATGTAGGTCAGAAAGATGGCGACCTTGAGCAACGCTTCGAGGATGACCTTCGGCCAGCGGGTCAGGACGACCACCTTGCCGAGACCGCCCACCAGCACCGTGGGCAGAACGGTGAAGAGCAGGATGGCGAACAGACCGCCCACAAGGGCCGCACCGGCCATCAGGATGTCTTCGGCCTTCTTGCCCAGATGCTCGCCCACCCATTTTTCAAAGGCAGACTCTTCCTCTTCGGCGTCGTACTCGTCGCCCATGCTCACCTGCGCAGAGTACATCATGTAGCGGTAGCCGGTGATGAGGCTCTCTATCATCGAGATGGCTCCCCGCACGAGAGGGATCTTGGCCCAGATGCCGTGTTTCGGGGTGTCTTCTATCTTCGTTTCGATGGTGCCGTCAGGCTTGCGCACAGCGCAGCAGATGTGCTCCGGGCCGCGCATCATGATGCCTTCCATCAGGGCCTGACCGCCCACACTGGTCTTGAAGCATTCCTTCTTGGGTTCGTGATTCATAAAATGGATTTCTCCTGTCCGTTTTTTAGCCTCTATCTTACCACATAAATGTGACAAAATCTTACTTTTTGTAGAGCGGCAGGCCCAGCGTCACCACAGTGCCCCGGCCCAGCGTGCTCTTGATGTCCATCGTGCCGTCGAGGGCGGTCATGATGGAGTCCACCAGTGCCAGACCGATGCCGCTGCCCCGCACCGAGTTGCTGCCCTTGTAGAACTTGGTCTTGACGTTTTCCAGATCTTCCGGCGGGATGCCCCGGCCCTGATCGAGGATTTCCACGAAGGCCTTGTACTCCCCGGCCCAGAGCTTGACGGTGATCCGCCCGCCGGGGGCAGAATATTTGATGGCATTGTCCATGATATTGATGAACACCTGCCGCAGTCGGTCGGGGTCGGCGTAGACCGGGATCATCTCCTCCGGCTCATTGTACACCAGCACAAGCCCCTCCCGCTGGATGCGGGCCTCGCAGAAAAGCACCGCATCGGTCAGCTCGGCCACAAGGTCGAGGGGGCGGCAGGTCATCTTGAGACGGCCATTCTGCAGGCGGCTGAAATCCAGCAGCTCCTCCACCATGTTGTAGAGGCGGGCCGTCTCGTTGTTGATGATCTCGAGGCCCTTGCGGTAGTTCTCGTCCGAGGGGTCGTCCAGCGTGCGCAGGGTCTCCACCCAGCCTCGGATGGAGGTGAGCGGGGTGCGCAGCTCGTGGGAGACAGAGCTGATGAACTCGTTCTTCATCTTTTCTGTCTCCTCGAGACCCTCAGCCATCCGGTTGATGGTGCCCCGCAGACGGTCCACCTCGTCCCGCTCGTCGCCGGTGACGGGCAGACGGACGTCCAGCTCGCCCCGGGCGATGCTGGCGGCAGTGCGCTCCACCTGCCCCAGCGGCACCACGATGCTCCGCACAAAATAGAGGCCCGACATGATGGTAAAGGCCAGCACCGCCGTGCCCATGATGAGGGCCACCACCGCCGTCCGCTTGAGCTGCTGCCCCACCAGCGTCAGGCTGGTGACGAGGCGCATCGCGGCCACATCCTCGGCGGCATAGGGCACGAGGCAGCAGGCCGCCATGACCATCTCGCCGCTCTGGGTGCGGTAGATGGCGACGCCCTGTCCGTCCATAGCCTCCTGCGCCTGTTCAAAGTCGGTGCTGGTCACGATGCCCTCCGCGTCGGTGCCGCTGGATGAGGCGATCACGCCGCCGTAGCTGTCCAGCAGCATGAACTCGTATTTGTCCTTGTCGGAGAACTGCTCCACCATCCGGCGCAGCGCCACGCTGCGGCTGGCGGCGGTCTTCTGGCTCGTCTCGCCGGTGTACATCTTGAGCTGGCCGGTGATGGACGAAAAGCGGCGGTACATGGTCTGCTGGACGCCGTTGTAGTAGCTGCGGGTGGCGCTGTAGAGGAACATGACCTCCACCAGCAGCACCAGCAGCACCGTAATGAGCAGACTGCCCTGCAGCCATCTCCGGGTAATGCCGCTTCGCATGGCCTTTTCTCCCTTTCTGTCCTTACTCCTCCCACCGATACCCATATCCCCACACCGTGAGGATATGGGCCGGGTGGCTGGGTTCATCCTCCACCTTCATCCGCAGACGGCGGATGTTCACGTCCACGATCTTGACGTCGCCGAAGTAGTTCTCGCCCCAGACCCCTTTCAGGATGCGCTCCCGCACCAGCGCAACGCCGGGGTTGCGGAAGAACAGCTCCATGATCTGGAACTCCACCTGAGTCAGCTCGATGGGCTTGCCCGCCTTGAGCAGGACGCGGCGGTTCTCGTCCAGCACAAAGCTGCCGCTGACGAGCGAGGACAGGGCATTCTCCCCGGCATCGTTCCCAGCCGAGCGGCCCACACGGCGGCAGAGCGCCTCCACACGGGCCAGCAGCTCACTGACGCTGAAGGGCTTGGTCATATAGTCGTCGGCACCGATGGACAGGCCGCGAATTTTATCCTGCTCCTGCCCCTTGGCACTCAGGATGATGATGCCGATCTTCTGGTCGGTGCGGCGGATGGTCTCGCAGAGCGAGAAGCCATTCATGCCCGGCAGCATCACGTCCAGGATGGCCGCGTCACAGCCCGGCCGCTGCTCCAGAAGAGGCAGGGCCGCTTCGGCGCTGTCCGCCTCCACAGCCTCCATCCCGGCCAGACGCAGGTTCAGCGCGATCATCTCCCGGATGCTGGCTTCATCCTCTACTACCAGAACCTTGACCATTTATCGTTCCTCCGTTTCTCGCCTGCTTGCCCTGTGCGCAAGGCCCGGCATTTTACGAAAAATCATTTTTACTCCGTCAGCTTAGATCTGCCCGGCCTGAGAGGGCTAATTCAGCCGATACAGCGACCGGGAGAGCCGGTAATCCGGGTCCTCGATGGTCACATCCGGGCCGAGCTTTGCCTGCATCTGGCGGGACGCCACCACGCCGAGGCGGACCCAGCCCACCGCGCTCTCGCTGGAAGAGGCCATCCGGATGGTCAGCACCAGCTTATTCTCGTCCACCGTCCGCAGCTCCACGGCATCTTCCACCTCCGCGCTGTCGGTCAGCATCAGGTTGCCCTCCCACTCGATGGGCAGGGCGATATAGCAGCCCGTCTCCTCGTCCAGAAGGCCGAAGCTCTTCTCCGGCGCGGCGGCAGTGTAATCCATCCAGACGATGAAGTCCATCCGTCGGCTCTGGCTCATGTTCAGCAGGCCTGCCTCGTCGGGCTGGGTGGGGATCTCCACCGTGCCGTCGCCGTCCAGATCCCGGCTCACGAGGTTGGGCACGTTGCGCAGGGAGGCGTTGTACAGCTCCTCGCTGCTGATCTGAGATGCAGGCACCATCTGCTGGCTCTCCTCATCGAACCGCAGCAGCACCGAGGCCAGATTGTTGCCCGAGATGCCCGTCCAGCCGTCCAGCACCAGATAGTGCCTGCCGTCCGCACCGAGTCCTGCCGCCACCGAGGCGCAGCCCGAGAATTTATCCCCCGACAGCGCCATCACGGCCACCTGCTGGAAACGTCCGTCCTTGTCCACGGTCAGCAGCTCGATCTGGACGCCGCTGCCCTCCTGCGTGGACATCAGGATCAGGTCTTCGTTGCCGCCGCCGGTGATGTCCTCCACAAGGTACTGCTCATAGGCCTGCTCGAGGATGGCCGACACCTCGCCGTTCTCGTAGGAATAGACCGCCAGATAACGATCCTCCTGCGAAGCCGTATAACCCACCACCAGCTGGGCCGTGCCGCCCGCCTGAAGCTGCGCCAGCCGGACATTGTCCACCGTGTCGGCGAGACCCTCTACCGTCTGGCTCACCTGCCAGCTGCCCTCGCTGTTCTTGCGCAGAAAGGCGACGCATACATTGGAGGTGAGGGTCGTGGTATAGAACACCGCCGCATCCTGCTGGCCGTCACCGTCAAAATCCTGTAGGACGAAGGGGGAAAGCAAGTCGCCCTGCATCGGGTATTTCAGCTGGGCGCTCTCCCCCAGCCAGTCGTTCAGGGCCGCTTGCAGCGCACCGTAATCGCCCGCAAGGCGGGGCGCGCGCAACAGCTCCTCTACCTGCATCGTCTCCTGCATGGGGAAGCTGCACCCGGTCAGCAGCAGACAGAGCGCCAGCGTCAGCGCCGCAGCCCGCAGCCATCCTTTGATTTTCAACATATCCCCTCCTGCCTGTGGAAATCTGCATACCATAACAGTATCAGTATATCACGCAAGGGGGACGATGCCAAGCGGCGAAAACAGAAAAAAGCCCTCTCCCGGACGGGAAAGGGCTTTTTGATACTGATCTTATTCAGTCAGAGAAGCTTAGACAAGCTCCAGAACTGCCATCTCAGCAGCGTCGCCGCGGCGAGCGCCGATCTTGATGA
>OBLF01001392.1_pt1 | contig 19871 bp, 16 predicted proteins | sample 1519231 | NCBI WGS metagenome assembly OBLF01 (sample SAMEA2602895, study PRJEB22501) | metagenome | reverse complement strand
CGCCACTGGCGGCGCTCACCTTTGCAGCATCCAGTATTATCTGCGCTTTTGGCTTAGCATCTGCCGCACCTCGCTCGCCGTATCGGCACTTAGAATTATGCGGTATTGCCTTAAAACGAAAAAAGCTGCATTGATACACTAAAACAACGGCCCACAAACGGTCCGGAACGGTTGCCGGGCGCGTGTGGGCCGTTTGGCGTAACCGCGTTGGAAAGGAGAGATTCCTGTGGCAAAATCCGCTGCTGCGGCCCTGCACACGGAACCAAAGGAACCCAATTTTTTGCAGAAATTTGGTCATGACTTTGTGCACGGCGATATCTTTACCAAACTATCCTTCTTTGTATGGGGTCTGGGCTACATTGGCCACGGCCAGCTGATGAAGGCGCTTCTGGTCACATTTGTACAGGGCTTTGCGCTGTATTTCCTGGCGTTCTTTGGCGTACCCAGCCTGGCAAAGTTCGGCACCCTTGGCACCGTAAAAATGGAGATGGTGTTCGATGTTGCCACGATGAAAAACGTTGTAAACGATTACGATAATTCGTTTGAGATCCTGCTGATGAGCATGATCTCCTTTATCGTGATCGCGGCACTGATCGCGGCGGCTATGATGGTGGTATCTTCCAACTATCAGCTGCAGAAGATCCGTGAAGCTGGCAAAAAGACCAACAACTTTGTGCAGGACATCAACGTTTACCTGAACGAAAAATTCTATGTGACCCTGCTCACCCTGCCGGTTCTGGGCGTTGTAGTGTTCACCATTGTGCCGCTGTTCATCTTGATCGCTGTTGCGTTCACCAACTATGACCAGCAGCACATGCCGCCCAATGAGCTGTTTACCTGGGTTGGGCTGAACAACTTCTTTACCCTGTTTGGCGGCGGCGGAATGACCTCCACGTTTGGTTATTCCTTTGCCAAGGTTTTAACCTGGACGTTGGTTTGGGCATTCTTTGCCACCTTTACCAACTTCTTTGGCGGCATTTTGATGGCAATGTTCATCAACGACAAAAAGACCAAGTTCCCCAAGTTCTGGCGTACCCTGTTCATGGTGACCATTGCGGTGCCGCAGTTCGTTACGCTGCTGCTGGTGCGCAACTTCTTCTCCAACAACGGTATTTTCAATACCATGATGGCCAATGCAGGCGTTACCGACTTCCTGCATAACATCGGCCTGCTGGATAAGGGCCTTTCTTACATCCCGTTCCTGACCCAGCCGGGCTGGGCCATGTTCACCATCATCATGATCAATATCTGGATCGGTGTGCCGTACCAGATGCTGATCGCTACCGGCGTGCTGATGAACATCCCCGCTGACATGATCGAGGCTGCCCGCATTGACGGCGCCAACCCGGTGCAGATGTTCTTCCGCATCAAGCTGCCTTACCTGCTCAGCGTTCAGGGCCCCTCTCTGGTAACGGATTTCGTCAAGAACGTCAACAACTTCAACGTCATTTACCTGCTCACGCAGGATGTGTTTGTAACCCAGGATCAGGCCCTTGCACAGTCCAACGCAAAGGAAATTGACCTGCTGGTTACCTGGCTGTTCCGCTTGACGCAGGAATACTACAACTACAAGATGGCCGCTGTGCTGGGCATCATGGTGTTTATCGTCTGCGCAGTGTTCACCGTTGTGTGCTTCCACTTTATCAATAAGAAGGAGGCGACGTTCTCTTGAGTACCACTGCTGTATCCTCTGCCGCTGTGCAAAAGCAGCTGCAACAGGGCAAAGTGAAAAAAGGCATCTTCTCCGTCATTCGTCATCTTGTTCTGGCGCTGCTGGCGTTCATCTGGCTGGTGCCCATCGCCTGGCTGCTGCTGACCTCGTTCTCTACGGATAAAGGCGTGAACTTTACCCGTTTTGTACCGGAAAGCTTTACCATGTGGAACTATGTCAGCGTGCTGATGGAGCCGGACTCCGTTGCACAGTTCCCGCGCTGGTTCATGAACACCCTGGTTGTGGCATGCTTTAACTGTGTGATCTCCACCTGCTTTGTGTTGATGGTGGCTTACGCCATAAGCTGCTGCCGCTTCAAGGGCCGCAAGCTGCTGCAGAACTTGTCCGTTACCGTCAACCTGTTCCCCGGCGTTCTGGCCATGATCGCTGTGTACTTTGTTTTGAAGTACATGAACCTGACCAACTCTTACGCCGGTCTGATCATGGTATACGCGGGCTCTTCCGGCCTGGGCTACCTGATCTGTAAGGGCTTTTTTGATACGGTGCCTGTGGCACTGCGTGAGGCCGCCAAGCTGGACGGCGCTTCGGAAGCGCGCATCTTCTTCCAGATCGTCATCCCGATGTCCCGCCCGATCCTGGTGTACACCATTATCAACTCCTTCCTGACGCCGTGGACCGACTTTGTTATGGCAAAGATGATCCTGAACTCCGGCGTTTCGTCGGACTGGACGGTGGCAATCGGCCTGTACAACATGCTGCAAAAGGCTTTGATCAACAGCTACTTCTCCCGTTTCTGCGCAGGCGGTGTTTTGGTGGCTGTCCCCATCTCCATCCTGTTTGTCATCATGCAGAAGTTCTATGTTGAGGGCATTACCTCCGGTGCAGCAAAGGGCTAAACCTTTGCATCAACGGCACATGGCACAATAGCTGCAGAATCTACTATAATTATGGCAATACCGCATAATTCCCGCCTTACGGCTTAAGCACCGCTCCGGCGGCTGCGGCACGGCATCTGCGTTGCCAAAATGCTCGATAAGACATCCAGTATTATCTGCGCTTTTGGCTTAGCATCTGCCGCACCTCGCTCGCCGTATCGGCACTTAGAATTATGCGGTGTTGCCTTAGGAATTGGAAATCAGGAATGAGGAATTTCGGTGCAGACCGCCAGTTCCGTCTTTCGGGTTTCCGATTCCTAATTTTTGTTTTATGCTTTACAGTGTAGAGGAAAGGGAATCCACGATGAACTTTATCACCAAAGCCCCTGTGATGCTGTGCGGCGGCGATTATAACCCGGATCAATGGCTGGACTGCCCGGATATTCTTGAAGCGGACATCCGCATGATGAAAAAGGCCGGAATGAACAGCGTTACGCTGGGTGTGTTTGCTTGGGCAGCATATGAGCCGCGCGAGGGGGAATATAACTTTACTTGGCTGCGCGAGATCATGGATCGACTGTATGACCAGGGCATTTATACCGAGCTGGCAACGCCCACTGGTGCAAAGCCCAACTGGCTGGCACGCAAATACCCCGAAGTGCTGCGCGTGCAGTCCAACGGTGTGCGGGACCACCAGGGCATGCGCCACAACCACTGCCTGACCAGCCCCATCTACCGCCAGAAGGTAGAGGAGCTGCTGAACCACCTGATCGACGCTGTGGGCGACCACCCCGGCCTGATCTTGTGGCACATTTCCAATGAGCTGGGCGGCGAATGCTACTGCCCGCTGTGCCAAGAGCGCTTCCGCGGCTGGCTGAAAGAAAAGTATCATACCATTGATGCCCTGAACCATGCCTGGTGGACTAGCTTCTGGAGCCACCACTACGATAGCTTTGACGAGGTGGAGCCGCCGTTTGATAACGGGGAGCAGAGCCTGAACGGCCTGAAGCTGGACTGGCGGCGCTTTACCACCTGGAACATGATGGACTATGTACACAGCGAAACGGCGATCCTGCGCAAGCGGACCCCCAATGTGCCCATTACCACGAACCTGATGGAGTACTTCCCCGGATTGGACTACCACAAGCTGCAAAGAGAGCTGGATTTTGTCTGCTGGGACAGTTACCCCCATTGGGGGCGCCCCGACCGCAGCACCACCGTGACGGCGGGCATGACGGCGTTTGATCATGCGCTGATCCGCGGCTGCAAGCAGGACAAGCCGTTCCTGCTGATGGAAAGCACCCCCAGCCTGGTGAACTGGCACGAGTATAATAAGCTCAAGCGCCCCGGCGTGAACCGGATGAGCGCTATCCAGACAGTGGCCTGTGGTGCGGACGGCGTGCAGTACTTCCAGTGGCGCAAGGGCCGCGGCGGCTCTGAGCAGTTCCACGGCGCGGTTGTTGACCACGATGGCCGCGATGATACCCGCGTGTTCAACGAAGTGACCGCCACCAACGAAGCCCTGGCCGCCCTGACCCCGGTGTGCGGCAGCCTGCCCAAAGCGGACGCGGCCATGATCTTTGACTGGGACAACCGCTGGGCGCTGGATGACGCCTGGGGCATGCAGATCAAGCAGAAGAATCTGCGCGAAACCTGCTGCCAGCTGTACGCCCAGCTGAACCACTGCGGTGTGGAAACCGACGTTGTGGGCGTGGATGCAGACCTGAACCGCTATAAGCTGGTGGTGCTGCCCATGCTGTTTATGACCAAGCCTGGTTTTGCACAAAAGATCCGCGAATATGTGGAAAACGGCGGCACCGTTGTGGCCACCTATCTGCTGGGCTATGTGGATGAAAGCACCCTGTGTTGGCTGGGCGGGTTCCCCGGTGACGGCCTGCGCGAAGTGTTTGGCGTGACCGCAAGCGAACTGGACACCCTGTACCCCGGCGAGGGCAACCGTGCCATCTGGGTCAAGAGCAGCCAGCAGAGCAGCATCAAGGATTACTGCGAACTGTTGCAGCCTGCCGAGGGTACCGAGGTGGTGGCTGTGTATGGACAGGATTTCTATTCCGGCCATGCGGCTGTGACCCACCATGTGTTCGGCAAGGGGCACGCTTATTACATCGGTGCGCGCCTGGATGATGCCGGCAACGCCGCTGTGCTGCGTGCAGCTTTGGCCGATGCCAAGGTGCACCTGCGTGACCTGCCGCAGGGTGTGGAATACCACTGCCGCGAAAGCGAGAACGCGCGCTACCATTTCTACATCAACACCACCCAGAGCGCAGTTAAGGTGCAGGTGGAATCCGGTGCAGACCTGTTGAGCGGCAAAAACGTTTTGGGCAGCATGGAGCTGAAACCCTATGATGCCTGCGCAATTGAGGAAAAAGTGAAATAAGAAAAACGCCATGCTTTCCGAAGAAAGCATGGCGTTTTTTGGAAGTAGGAGTGAGGAGGTAATGTGGAATTAGGAATTGGAGGTGGGGAAAGGGAGCGGCGAGGTTGGTTTGAGCAGATGTTTTGTGGTGCCAGAACGGTCAAGACCGTTCCCTACAGCGCAATTTATTATGCATTGCGGACATAAAATAACCGGTAGGGCGGGGTCACCCGACCCCGCCGGGAACATTGCAACGTTGAGCATTGGAAATTTGCAACGAAGCAATAAACGCTTGTAGGGGGCGGCGTCTCCGACGCCCCGGACGGGCGTAAAATTTACTGAGCATTTGTTGGTAATTACACGGTAGGGCGAGGCCTCCGAAATGCATCTGCGGACACAGAGCCCTCTGGCCGCCGGGGTGGCGGACAATGTAAATATTTAGGCCCTGCTTAAGGAACCACCCTTCAGTCCGCGGCGCGGACAGCTTCCCTCAAGGGAAGCCAAATCGTGTTGTAGGTAGCAGCAAAAGTAAGAATGGTATTCTCCTCATGCTTTCAGAACGGTCAAGACCGTTCCCTACAGTGCATTTTATAATGTGCGGCAATATTTATGGTGCACCCCCACCCGTAGGGGCGCACAATGTGCACCCGCTGCACTGAAGGGGAACTGCTCCTTTTTAGGCCGTGCGTATCTCTCAAATATACTTATCCAACATATCCTGCAAAGCCTGCTTGGGCAGGAAACCGACGCTGCGGGCGGATTCCTGGCCGTTTTTCAGTACGACCAGGCAGGGGATGCTGGAAATGCCGTATTCGGTGGCAAGCTGGCGGTTTTCGTCCACATCAATGCTGTAAAATGCGGCTTTGCTGCCAACTTCATCGGCAAGCTCATGCAGGACCGGGGCAAGCATCTGGCAGGGACCGCACCAGGTTGCAGAAAAATCCAGAACGGCCACGCCCTGTGCTTTGGCCTGGGAAAGATCATTATTGCTGATTTTGGTAACCATAAAAAGGTTCCCTCCTTTAATTATGACTGTAAAGCAGCGTGTTCCGCTGCTGTTTGCCGGACATGGTTATGGCGTATCTACACCATAGTATGGGCCGGGAGGGGGAAAGACATTCCCTTACTGCTGATTGTACACAGTTTGGGCTGCTTTGTCAACAAGAAAAAGACTGAATCTTAATTTTGACATAAAATTACTATAACAAGTAAGATAAATTAAGACGAAAAGCAGATACAGGATAAAACAAAGCCACCCGCTCTGCGCAGGGATCCCCTGCACAAAACGGGTGGCAATTTTGTTGGAAGGTAATCAGCGGTTGTATTTTGCAGTAGCCTGCAGGCGCTGCATGGCACGGTTCAGGGCAATCTTGCTCTGGTAATACTCGTGCATGCTCTGCTTGTGCTGCAAGCGTTCCTCGGCGCGGATGCGGGCGGCCTCGGCACGGTTCTTATCGATATCCTCCGGGCGCTCGGCGCTGTCGACCAGCAGCACAACGTAAGCGGGGGTCACTTCGGCAATGCCATCGCCCACCAGTACGTTGCGGGTTTCACCGTTCACGGTGAACTGCATGATGCCCATTTCCAGGGCAACCAGCACCGGGCTGTGTCCGGCCTGTACGCCGTACTGGCCGTCAGCGGTGGGCAGGGTCAGGCTTTCGCACTCGCCCTGGAAAAACTCGCCGCTGCTGGCCGTGATGTTCAGAATGAACTTTTCCATCAGGCCACACCGCCCTTTTCGGCAGCCTTCTTGCGAGCATCGTCCAGCGTGCCCACGTTGAAGAACGCCCATTCGGGCAGATCATCGACCTGACCGTCCACGATGGCGGCAAAGCCCTTGACAGTTTCGGCCAGGGGCACATATTTGCCCGGCAGGCCGGTAAAGTTTTCGGCAACGAAGAACGGCTGGGACAGGAATTTCTGGATTTTGCGGGCGCGGGCAACGGTCAGCTTATCGTTGTCGTCCAGTTCGTCCATGCCAAGGATGGCGATAATGTCCTGCAGTTCCTGGTAGCGCTGCAAGGTAGCCTGTACCTTGCGGGCCACGCGATAATGCTCTTCGCCCACAATGTCTGCTTCCAGGATGCGGCTGGTGGAATCCAGCGGATCCACGGCGGGGTAGATACCCTGTTCCACGATCTTACGGGACAGAACGGTAGTGGCATCCAGGTGGGCAAAGGTGGTGGCCGGGGCGGGGTCGGTCAGGTCGTCGGCAGGCACATAAACGGCCTGAACCGAGGTGATGGACCCATCACGGGTGGAAGTGATACGCTCCTGCAGGGCACCCAACTCGTTGGCCAGCGTGGGCTGGTAACCAACGGCGGAGGGCATACGGCCCATCAGGGCGGAAACTTCGGAGCCGGCCTGCACAAAACGGAAGATGTTGTCAATAAACAGCAGCACGTCCTTGTGGCTTTCCTCGCGGAAGTATTCTGCCATGGTCAGGCCGGTTTCGGCAACGCGCATACGGGCTCCCGGCGGTTCGTTCATCTGGCCGAAGATCAGGGCGGTCTTGTTCAGAACGCCGGAAGCGTTCATTTCGCCCCAAAGGTCACAGCCCTCACGGCTGCGCTCGCCAACGCCGGTAAAGATGGAGTAGCCGCCGTGCTCGGTGGCTACGTTGTGGATCAGCTCCTGGATCAGCACGGTTTTGCCAACACCGGCACCGCCAAACAGGCCGATCTTGCCGCCCTTGGCATACGGTGCCAGCAGGTCAATGACCTTGATGCCGGTTTCCAGAATTTCGGTTGCAGGTTTCTGGTCCTCAAAGCCGGGGGCCTTGCGATGGATGGGCCAGGTAGGGACGTCTGCGGCCATGGGGCCTTTGCCGTCAATGGGGCGGCCCAGGGGGTCAAACATGCGGCCCAGGGTGGCTTCGCCCACCGGGGCAGTCAGGCCGTGGCCCAGTGCGTTCACGGTCATCCCCTTGCCAAGACCCTCGCTGGCAGAAAGCATAATGCAGCGAACGGTGCTTTCGTTCACATGCTGCGTTACTTCCATCGTGCGCTCGGTGCCCTCAGCGGTCACTGTCAGCGCTTCCTGCAGGGCAGGCAGCTTGCCCTCGGTGAACTGAACGTCCACCACGGGGCCTGCTACACGAATAATTGTTCCCTGTGTCATACGATAGCCTCTTCCTTAATTTCAGAAGTAGATAAATGTTTGAATATTGTATCCCGATAGGGGATACAGTGCAAAAAGTTTAATAGTCGCTGGTTTGCACAGCAGAAGCACCGCCGATGATCTCGGTGATCTCCTGGGTGATTGCACCCTGGCGGGTGCGGTTATACTCCAGCTGGAGCGCGTGGGTCATATCGGTGGCGCTCTTGGTGGCGGAATCCATGGCGGTCATGCGGGCGCTCTGCTCGGCGCAATAGCTCTCGGTCATGGCACCGAAGATCATGCCGTGCATGTAGATGGGGGCCATCTGCTTGAACACCGACCACGCATCGGGGAACAGCTCAACCTCGCCATGGGGATCGCCCAGTGCGGGCGGCAGCGGCGCAAAGTGGGAGCGTTCCAGCGGCAGCAGCTGCAGCATGACCGGTTCAGCGGTCAGGGCGTTCTGGATCTTGGTGTAGATGAGGTAAACCTCATCCACCTCATCCGCCTTGAACGTATCGATCATGTCCGCCGTGATGTCACGCGCACGCTGCAATGTGGGGGCCTGACCGCTGTACAGAAAATCTTCCACCAGGCGGGGGTCCTTGTGCAGCAGGGCGCGGTAGCCGGTCTGGCCCACCACATAAAAGCGGGCCTTGGGGTCATCGCCGCAGTGCGATTTCAGAAACTTGAGCAGATTCTGGTTGTACGCACCGGCCATGCCTTTGTCCGCCGTCAGCACCAGATAGGCGCGGCGCGGAGATTCCGGGTTGCGGGTGTGGAAGAACGGGTGGACCGGTTCTTCCGGCAGGTGGGGCAGCACGCGGGTCATCGTCATCTGCATGCGCTCAAAGTAAGGCGAAACTGCCTGGTAATTTTTGCGTGCCTTGCGCAGCTTGGAGGAGGAGATCAGGTACATGGCATTGGTGATCTTCATGGTGTCCTGAATGCTCTCAATACGCTCCTTGAGCAGCTTAGTGGATGGCATGGGCATCGCCTCCCGCAAATGCGTTCCAGGCGTTCAGGATGGTCTGCACCTGTTCGGGGCTGAGCTTACCGGAAGCCTGGATCTCGTCCATCACGCCGGACGGGTCCGTGCGGAACTGACGCACAAATGCGGAGGTTTTCTGGCGCAGCTCGACGGTTTTGATCTCGTCGAGCACGCCGTGGGCGGCGAGGGTCAGCAAAACGACCTGCTCGGCGTCGGATTTGGGCTGGTACAGCGGCTGTTTCAGCAGTTCCATCAAAGCCTTGCCGTGTTCCAGCTGGCGGCGGGTCTCAGCGTCCAGGTCAGAGCTGAACTGCGAGAAGGATTCCATATCCTTGTACTGGGCCAGCTCGATACGCAGGTTGGCGTTGGCCTTTTTCATGGCCTTGGTCTGGGCAGCGCCGCCGACACGGGAAACCGACAAGCCAACGTTGACAGCCGGGCGGTTGCCTGCGTTGAACAGTGCGGTCTCCAGGAAGATCTGGCCATCGGTGATGGAAATAACGTTGGTGGGAATGTAGGCGGAAACATCGCCTGCCTGGGTTTCAACAATGGGCAGTGCGGTGATGGAACCGCCGCCCAGGTCGTCCCGCATACGGCAGGGACGTTCCAGCAGACGGGAATGCAGGGAGAAAACGTCGCCGGGGTAAGCCTCACGGCCGGGGGAGCGGCGCAGCAGCAGGGGAATGGCACGGTATGCCACGGCGTGCTTGGAAAGGTCGTCATAGACGATCAGCACGCTCTTGCCCTGGGCCATAAAATATTCGGCCAGTGCGGTGCCGGCATACGGGGCAATGTACTGCAGGGGGGCGCTGTCGCTGGCGGTGGCGGCCACAATGGTGGTGTAGCCCATAGCGCCATGCTTTTTCAGGTCCTCGGCCACGCGGGCAATGGAGGAAGCCTTCTGCCCGATGGCAACGTAGATGCAGAGCACGCCGGTATCTTTCTGGTTCAGGATGGTATCGGTGGCGATGGAGGTCTTGCCGGTCTGGCGGTCGCCGATGATCAGCTCACGCTGGCCACGGCCGATGGGGAACATCGAGTCGATGGACAGAATGCCGGTGTGCAGCGGGGTGTCCACGCTCTGGCGCTCCAGAATGCCGGGGGCCTGCTTCTCGATGGGGTTGTAACCAACGGCTTCGATGGCACCCTTGCCGTCGATGGGCTCGCCCAGCGGGTTGATGACGCGGCCCAGGAAAGCTTCGCCGACGGGGATACCGGCGCGCTTGCCGGTACGGGTCACCAGGGTGCCCACGCCAACGGATTCGGCACCATCAAACAGCATAATGCCCAGGTGGGAAGGCTCAACACTTTCCACCATGCCCTTGGCACCGTTTTCAAAGGTGACAATTTCGCCGTACACGGCGCGGTCCATGCCTTCAACGGTAACAATGCCGTCGGCAGCGGACACAACCGTGCCTCCCTCGGCAGTGTTGGCGGCGGGCTTGTAGTCCTCTACGCGGGTCTTCAGGGTGGCCAGGTCGGGCTTGTCGCCGGTCATCTGGTCCAGGGCATGGCGGCCGGAGTTATCAAACACACGGTCGCCCACCTGCAATACATAGCCGGAAAGCAGGCTTTCATCCACGCTGACATCCAGCAGGACTTCGGTTGCATCGTACAGGGATTTCAGCTCGGCCTTGATCTTATCAAGGTCCTGTTCCCGCGGCTGGCGGGCGCAGTGCAGGTCGGCCTTTACAATGCGGTTGGCGGAGAAAAATTCGCGGCTGAATTCACTTGCCATTGCTGTCCCCCGCTTTCTGCAGCAGGTCATCCAGCAGGCGTGCATCGTCCTGCTGCGTCAGGTTGCGCGCCAGCAGCTTTTCACACATATCGCGGGCCAGGGCGGAAGTTTCAGCATTGGCATCGCGCAGGCGGCGGGCATGCTCTGCTTCGGCAGCGGCTTTGCCTTCGGCCACAATCGCATCTGCCTGGCGCTGGGCGTCCTGCAAAAGCTGTTCTTTCTCTTTTTCAGCCTGCTTTTCGTAGGCTTCGCGGCGCTGGGCAGCTTCGGTATCCACATTCTGCAGTTTATCCTGCGCCTGTGCCAAAACAGCCTGTGCGTCGTTCTTTTTGCCTTCTGCATCGGCGATCGCATCATCGATCTGCTTCTGGCGCTGCTCAATCACGTTCATAACGGGACGGTACAAAAACTTGCGCAGCAGAACAAACAGAACCAGAATGTTGACGACCGTCCACAGAATATTCAAATTCAGTGTCAGCATCGTTTATGCCTCCGTTATCAGCCCAGGAACAGGATGATGAGCAGGGCAACAACGAAGCCGAAAATGGCGGTGCCTTCTGCCAGGGCGGCGCCCAGCAGCAGGTTCTTGCTGATCTTGCTTTCAGCTTCCGGCTGGCGGCTGATGGCCTCCGCTGCCTTACCGGTTGCAATGCCAATGCCGATGCCGGCGCCAATGCCGGTCAGTGCTGCGATGCCAGCGCCCAAAGCTACCAAACTTGCCATAATAAATTACTCCTTTTTATAATAATGTAAAAGTGGGAAAGAAAACGCAGGTCATTCCATCGTTTCTTTCATGAACAGGGAGGTCAGGAAGACAAACACATAGGTTTGGATCAGACCGTCAAACAAATCAAAATACAGGCTGAAAATTGCGGGGACAAAAACCGGAACCACCAGTTTGATGAGTTCCATGATGACAAATGCGCCCAGAACGTTGCCGAACAAACGCATGCACAGGCTGGTGGGCCGGATGGCGATTTCCAGAATGTTCATGGGGGTCATCAGGGCAATGGGTTCCGCCAGGCTGTGTACAAATCGCTTGCCGCCCTTTGCATGGATGCCGGAATATTCGATCAGCACAATGCTCATAATAGCCAGCGCTGCGGTAACATTCAGGTCCTTTGTGGGGGGCTTGAGACCAATGATGCCGATCAGGTTGGAGCAGGCAATGTACAGTGCAACCGTGATCAGGTACGGCACATACTGTTTGCCGGCTTCGCCCAGCAGATCTTTGAAGAAGTTATCCATGGTTACCACAGCGGTTTCCAGGATGGCCTGGCGCTTGCTGATATGATTGACCTTGAGATTGCGTGTGAGCAAAATCGAAACGATCACCAAAAACGCCATGATGCCCCAGCTTACCGCGATGGATTCCGGGATGTCGATGCCGCCAAAAATGGGAAGGGTAAACGCCGTATCAACGTTAAGCTCCTCTTTTAAGGCGGCGGTCAGTTCGTTCATTATTCCGCCTCCTCTGGCCAGCGGGGCAGCTTGTGCGCCGGGCTGGCTTTATGTTTTGAATTTATCTGATAAAAAGCGCACCAAGGAGAAAAACAGAAGGGGGAAACGGCGATGTTCCGCTTCCGCACCCTCCTTACTGCGTTCTTTATGCCGCCATAATACCACCATTCCCCGCCATTTGTAAGTCCCTTGCCGCACATTCTGCCTTTTGGATATTCCGTAATTCTGACAGATTAAAAATACTGTGCATGATGCACAATAAAGCGCACTGAAAATTGAGCTAATTGCTGAATTTAATGACAAAAAATACGGAAAAGTTCTTGATTTCAAACAAATCTTGCAGTTTTATGCGGTTTTGGTGGTGAGGGAAAGGTACGGTGTTTGTGCAAAACTGCCAAGGAGCGGAGATTCAGGCGATGCGCTCCGCGCCAAAGGCGGTTTCGGATGCAAAGCGGGTAGCCGCCAGCTTTTCCAGTGTGGCAAGCCGCACGCAGATGGTAAACAGCCGGGCCGCAGGTTCGATCTCCTCGGCGCTGGCAAAGCTGGGGGCAATACGGATGTTGCTGTCCTGCGGGTCGCGGCCATAGGGCCAGGTGGAACCGGCGGGGGTGAATTTGACACCGGCCCGGCGGCAAAGCTCCACCGTGCGGGCCGCGCAGCCCGGCATGGTATCGAAGGAAAGGAAGTAGCCGCCGCGGGGTTCCGTCCAGCTGGCAATGCCGCTGCCGTCCAGTTCCTCGCGGAAAATGGAGATGACCTGCTCGAACTTGGGGCGCAGCAGGCGGGCATGGCGTGCCATATGGGCTTCAATGCCGCTTTCATTGCGGAAAAAACGTGCCTGGCGCAGCTGGTTGAGCTTATCGGGGCCGATGGTGGCAAACTTCCACACTTTGCGCAGATCGATCAGGTTGGCGGAACTTGCCGCCACGGCGCTGATGCCTGCACCGGGGAAGGAAACCTTGCTGGTGGAGCAGAACTCATACACCATATCCGGGTGCCCGGCATTGGCGCAGGCGGACAGGATGTCTGGCAGGACGGCCGGGGCGTTGGGGTAAAGGTCATGCACGCAGTAGGCGTTATCCCAGAAAATGCGGAAATCCGGCGCTGCGGGTTGCAGGTGGGCAAAGCGCTCCACCACCATGGGGCTGAACACAATGCCGGTGGGGTTCTGGTACTTGGGTACGCACCAGATGCCTTTGATGGAAGCATCCCGCTGGACCAGGTCTTCGATCATGTCCATATCGGGGCCATCATTGTGCATGGGGATGGGGATTAGCTGGAAGCCGAAATGCTCCGTCATGGCAAAATGGCGGTCATAAACCGGCACGGGGCAAAGGAACTTGCGGGCCTTGACCTGCACCCACGGCTCTGCGCCCAGCAGGCCGTCCAGCATGGCGTGGCTGAGAATATCGAACATCATGGTCAGGCTGCTGTTGCCGCCCACCATGACCTGCTCCGGCCGCGCGCCGATCATACCGGCCAGCAGGGCTTTTGCTTCGGGAATGCCGTCCAGCCCGCCGTAATTGCGGCAGTCGGTGCCATCCTCACTGTCCAGCACGCTGCGGGAGTTCAGTTCACCCAGCATGCGCTGCGAAAGTGCCAGCTGCTCCGGCGCAGGCTTTCCGCGGGAAAGATCCAGCTGCAGGCCCTGCTGTTCGTACTCATTGTAGCGCTGGCACAGACGGTGGTATTCCCGCTGCATTTCTTTTTTTGTCATATCCTGATACTGCATGGTGTCATCCTTCCTGGGCAATACCGGCAGGGCCGCTTGCTTACCTGGTGTAGCTGAAAACGAAGAAAATGACGAAGATTTCGCAAATGTGCGATGGATTCGAGGCAAAAAGCCGCAGGAATCTTTTGTGGATTCCAAGGATTTTTAACGCGGAATCCGGCCGCGTTTCTAAATTTTCGACGTTTCAGGTACACCCTGGGGGGAGTATGCACGAACCCTGCCGGTATGCCTTGTTTTCTGGAACGGTTTGTATTATACTGTCGGAAAGTACATTTGTAAAATATATGTTTCGCATGCAAAATATTTGTATTTGATATGGCAAAACGCAGGAAAAGAGGAAAAACTGTGAATGTAAACTATGAATATTACCGCTTATTTTACTATGTCTGCAAATATCACAGTATAACCCGCGCGGCCAATGTGCTGCGCATGAGCCAGCCCAATGTGACCCGCGCCCTGAACCGGCTGGAGGAACAGCTGGGCTGCAAGCTGCTGGTGCGCAGCACCCGCGGCGTGACGATGACGCCGGAGGGCGAGGTGCTGTTTGCCCACGTGGAAATCGCCCAGGAGCAGCTGCAGGCGGGGGAAAGCGAGCTGGCGGGCATTACCGCGCTGGAAAGCGGCGCGCTGACCATTAGCGCCAGCGAGACCGCTTTGAATGTGTTTTTGCTGGATAAGCTGCGGGAATTCCACCGGCGTTACCCCGGCGTGCGGCTGCGCATTGCCAACCATTCCACCCCGCAGGCCATCCGTGCGCTGGGGCGCGGGCTGGTGGATCTTTGTGTGATCACCACCCCGGCCCGGTTGGAATCCACGATGCGCCGTACCCTGCTGATGCCGTTCCAGGAAATTCTGATTGCCGGCAGGAACTTTGAATTTTTGCAGGGCCGCCGCTGGGCGCTGAAAGAACTGCAGCAATACCCTCTGATCTGCCTGGGCAGCGAGACGATGACCTATGCATTCTATAACCAGTTTTACTTAAGCAACAATCTTGTTTTGCAGCCGGATACTGAGGCCGCTACCACCGACCAGGTGGTGCCGCTGGTCAAAAGCGGGCTGGGGCTGGGGTATGTGCCGCAGAATTTTGCCAAGGACGCCCTGGCCGCGGGGGATGTGTTTACCATCCAGTTGAAAGAGGAAATCCCCACCCGTCATGTTGTGCTGGTGCAGGATGGCGGCCGTGTTCCCAACGCAGCTGCGCGCGAATTTGCCCGGATGCTGAACAGCAGCGTTACGCAGCAGAATGCACCATAAGCGGACAAAATTGTGCACCGGCACCAGAAAATTAAAAATATCTGCGTCTGTTTTTGTGAAAGGTGATTGACAACTGCCGTGCGGAACCGTATGATAAAAGTGGAACTTTGCCCGGTGCAGCGGGAACCATACGGTGCGCCGGATTCCGCGCAGAGGGACAGAAAATAATAGGAGGGATTGTTTTGAAACAATGGCTGAAAGACGCAGTTTTTTACGAAATTTACCCCCAAAGCTTTTATGATACCAACGGGGATGGCATCGGCGATCTGAAGGGGATTATCGAAAAGCTGGATTACATCAAAGAGCTGGGGTGCAACGCCCTTTGGATCAACCCCTGCTTTGATTCCCCGTTCAAGGACGCCGGGTATGATGTGCGCGATTATAAGTTGATTGCCCCCCGCTATGGCACCAACGCGGATGCCAAGGCGCTGTTTGAAGCAGCTCATGCCAAGGGCATCCATGTGCTGCTGGACCTGGTGCCCGGCCATACCAGCGAGGAACACGCATGGTTTAAGGAGAGCAGCAAGCCGGAAAAGAATGAGTATTCCGACCGCTATATCTGGACGGACTCCTGCTTTAGCGCCGGTGACGGTATGCCGTTCATTGGCGGCGAGACCGACCGCAACGGTACTTATATTTTGAACTTCTTCAAGTGCCAGCCTGCTTTGAACTATGGTTACGGCAAGTGCCGCGAAAAGTGGCAAATGCCCACCGACGCCCCCGGCCCGCGCGCAACGGTGGAAGCCGTGAAGGATGTGATGCGCTTTTGGCTGGATATGGGCTGCGATGGTTTCCGTGTGGATATGGCATCCAGCCTGGTCAAGAATGATACCCACCACAAAAAGTATACCTGTGCCATCTGGCGCGATATTGCCGCTATGCTGGACAAGGAATACCCCGAAGCCGCTCTGTTGAGCGAATGGAACCAGCCGCGCCAGTCCCTGAAAAACGGCTTTGATATGGACTTTATGCTGGAATGGCAGGGCAATGGCTACAGCTGGCTGATGCGCAATTATGATGGCGCAATAGATTCTGACCCGCATAACATCGGCAAGGCGTATTTCTGTGCGGATTCCGGCACGGGTATTGACAAGTTCCTGGATGACTGGCTGCCCAGCTACAAGGCGACCCGCAAGGACGGCCTGTACTGCTTGATTACCTGCAACCATGATACCATCCGCCCCTCCGCCGGTTTGACCCCGGATGAGCTGAAAATTGCTTACGCCATGCTGTTTACCCTGCCCGGCGCACCGTTTGTGTATTATGGCGATGAGATCGGCATGCGCTATCTGCCGCTGCCCACCAAGGAGGGCGGCTATTTCCGCACCGGTTCCCGCACCCCCATGCAGTGGGATAACAGCGCCAACAAGGGATTTTCTACCGCCGCAGCCGACAAGCTGTACCTGCCGGTGGACGATGCCGCGGACGCCCCCACCGTGGCTGCCCAGCAGGCAGACCCTGACAGCCTGTGGCATACCGTGCAGGGGGTGCTGAACTTCCGCCACAGCCACCGGGATCTGGATTCCGATGCGCCGTTCCATGTGCGGTTTGCCCCCAAGGCAAAGGGCAGCTACCGCCCGTTTGCCTGGGAGCGCGGCAAGCTGATCTGCGCGGTGAACCCCGCCCGCGAGGAAGCAGAACTGCCCCTGAAGCTGGAAGACGGTACCCGCGTGCTGCATGTGATCGGCAAAGCCGAAGTGAAGGGCGATGAGCTGGTGCTGGGTGCACAGAGCTTTGCAATTTTGGGGTAAGCAGAATAGATTGCAAACGCAAATGTTAAGGCAAATGTTAAATAGAATCATATAAAGCAGCGCCCCGGCGGGACAAGATATCCCGCCGGGGCAGTGCTTTTTATGGAAGAATGATGATACGCTTCAGATCACATTGTATTCTTTCAGCAGTTTTTCAATCTCGGTGCCCTCCAGCTTCTTCAAAGCTTCTTTCAGGGCCAGTTTCTGCACAACGTTCATCTCCATATCGGTGACCTTTTTGCCGTCGCGCAGTTTTACGGTGGCATCCAGCAGGTCGCGGATATCATATACGCTGCCCCAGACCTCCGGTACGCCGCGGTCAACGTTCAGCAGGGTGTAAACCGCTTCCATGCCGGTGCGGATGGAATACTCGGTGGTAAAGATGGTATCGCGCTTGGTCTCGGCAAACTGGCCGATGAAAGCGAAATTCACAGCGCCTTCGGGCACAACATCCGGGCGGTCGCCGGCAGCGCGTGGCATAAAGAAAGCGTCGATATACGGCATCATGCAGGGCACGGTGTTGGCACTGTTGGCAGCCAGATCCTCGATCTGGTCAACTGGTACACCAATATGGTACAGCCATTCCTGGCAGATCTCCTCGCCGGTGCATTCGCGCATGGGCTTTTTGACGTAATCGCCGGGCTTATCACTGAACAGACTGTACACCCAAACGCAGAGCTGGTCCTTGGGCTGGTCGCGGAACTGCTGCTGGCGGTTCAGGGTCCAGCTGAGCAGCCAGCTGGAATCCTTGACGGAGACAATGCCGCCGGTGACGACCTTGCCGGTGAAGGGATCGCGCTTGCAGATCTTTTTGATATAGGGCACAATGCGCTGGTCCAGCGTGGTGATGGTGGCGCTCATCCAGTTGCTCAGCTCCGGGTCATAGCAGAACTTGTCCGGGTGGCCGAAGCTGGGGTCCTGGGCGGCGATCTTGCGCCACAGATCCCAGCCGCCGCCTTCCTTCAGATCAAACTTGAGGGGGGCAACGGTGGTCTGGCTGCCAATGGTGGAGTTTTCGACACAGCCGCCGTTGGTGATGAACACCAGGTCGTTCTCGGTCAGGTCAATGCACTCTTCGTGGCCATCGCGCAGAGTATCAATGCGGGTGGCCTGCTTTTTGCCGTTGGCGCAGTCAAAGGCAACGTTGGTCACCTTGACGCCGTAATGGAACTGCACGCCATAGCTTTCCAGGTACTTGACCATGGGCAGGATCATGGATTCATACTGGTTGTAGCGGGTAAAGCGCAGGGCGGTGAAATCCGGCAGGCCGCCGATGTGGTGGATGTAGCGCTGAAGGTAGCGCTTCATCTCCAGGGCGCTGTGCCAGTTCTCAAAGGCGAACATGGTACGCCAGTACAGCCAGAAGTTGGTGTTCAGGACTTCGTCATCAAAGAAGTCGGTGATCTTTTTATCGTACAACTGCTCGTCCGGGGTCATGAACAGCTTCAAAATCTCCATGGCACCCTTGTCAGACAGGCCGAACTTGCCATCGGTGTGGGCATCTTCGCCGCAGTTGACGGTGGCGCGGCACAGGCTGTAGTTGGGATCGTGCTTGTTCAGCCAGTAATACTCGTCCAGCACGGTGACGTTCTCATCCTCAATGGAGGGGATGGAGCGGAACAAATCCCACATGCACTCGAAGTGGTTGTCCATCTCACGGCCGCCGCGCATAACGTAACCGATGTCCTGGTACTTGTAGCCATCGCAGGCACCACCGGGGATGGGGTCCTTTTCCAGCACATGGATGTGCTCGCCCTTCATCTGGCCGTCACGCACCATAAAGCATGCGGCGGACAGCGCGGCCAGGCCGCTGCCGATAAGGTAGGCACTCTTGTGGTCAACGCCCTCCGGTTTTTCGGGACGGGCAAAAGCTTCATAGTTACCGCTGGAATAATACATAAAAAAGCCTCCTTGCGTTGGTTTGTTTATCTGTGGTGTTCCTTTTGGAATATCTATAGTATAACCAGCGGAGGCGGGGTTCACAATCAGCAAAACAGCCGCCGTGATTAAATTTTTATCACGGCGGCTGTTTTGTATAAAATTTGAAGTTTTTGTTACAGGGGCGGGAAAACAGCGGAAGATGGTGGGGGCCATGGCGGCCTACATTAGTTTTTCGCAGATCGTGCATTTCATGGTTCGGCCCTTAACGCAAGATGTACATCAGCTTTTATCAATGCGGCATTTTTCCAACGCCTTGGTCACATCACCGTGAATCAGGGTGGAAAGCTGTTCCACCAGCTGGGCGGGGTCCTGACGCATATCGTTTTTGATCCAGTCCAGTGTCAGCCCCACAAAGGCGAACTTATAAAAGTTGGCGATAAACTCTTTATCCTCCGGGCGAACCGTCATACCGGCGGCGCGCTCCTCCACAACGCCCATCATCAGGTCATAGGTCAGGCGGTAAAGATAATTTTCCAGCTGTTCGCGGCTGATGGAACGGTAGACGCTGGTAAAAAACGCTTTGTCCTTCCGCAGGGCTTCCAGAATCTGCAAAAAGCCCTGCTGCCAGGTATCATAGGTTTTCTGCCCGGCCAGCGCGCGGGCAGCGTCCTCCTCGCAGCACCATTCCACAAGGTCGTAAATATCCTTAAAGTGGTAATAAAAGGTCATGCGGTTGACCCCGCAGTGGTCGGTCAAGTCGCTGACCGTGATTTTGTCCAGCGGTTTGTGGCGCAGCAGTTCCTTGAGCGAAGCTTCCAGTGCGCGCTTTGTCATCTGCGACATGGGTAGTCCCCTTTCCATGGGCGATATTGCTTGAACATCATAATATTTATTCTACCACAAGGATGTGAACTTTTCTTGGCAGGAATTTTAGGCAATACCGCATAATTCTAAGTGCCGATATGGCGAGCGAGGTGCGGCAGATGCCAAGCCAAAAGCGCAGATAATACTGGATGCTGCAAAGGTGAGCGCCGCCAGTGGCG
>OBLF01001387.1_pt1 | contig 19923 bp, 20 predicted proteins | sample 1519231 | NCBI WGS metagenome assembly OBLF01 (sample SAMEA2602895, study PRJEB22501) | metagenome | reverse complement strand
AATGTGGAAAACTGATTCATCTTCACTGCGAGGATGTGGTTAAACTGGAGCAGCATCTGATGGACAGCCACGGATTCCGGATGGATCCGTGCAGAACTGTTTTTTATGGTCTCTGTGAAGAGTGCAGGAGTGTGGAAGATGAAACATCAGAGACTGTACATATGAAAGCACGATAATGTGACAGGATAGTATGTAGATAGATTTGTACCTGCTGATTCGATTCGGCAGAAGTGTCTTTATATAGAAGAAAGAGAGCAGAAAATGAAAAAATGGATCATGGGTTCGCTGGCAATTCTGCTGGGCGTGATGAGCATCAGTATTCCTTTTGCCGGAATACACACAGCGGAAGCAAAGACGACAGAAGAAACAGACAAAAAACTGAACATTGTAACAACCATTTTTCCGGAGTATGACTGGACAAGAGTCATTTTGGGTGACCGGGCAGATGATGTGAACCTGACTATGCTCCTTGATAACGGTACGGATCTCCACAGCTTTCAGCCGGCGGTCAAGGATATTATGAAGGTTTCAAGCTGTGACCTTCTGATCTATGTGGGCGGTGAATCTGACCAGTGGATCGAGGATGCTCTGGAATCCGCGCAGAACAAAGATATGAAGACCATTAATCTGATGGAAGTCCTTGGTGATTCGATCAAAGAAGAGGAAACAGTTGAGGGCATGCAGGAAAGTGATCACGACCACGACCATGATCATGAAGATGAGGAAGAAAAGGAATATGACGAGCATGTCTGGACGTCTATGAGAAATGCCGAAGTGATCTGCGATGCGATTGCGGAAACTCTTGAAGAAATGGATCCGGAGAATAAAGAAATCTATCAGTCCAATGCAGAAACTTACAAAGAAAAACTTTCTGCGCTGGACGAAGAATATCAGGAAACAGTCGACAGTGCGAAGCAGAAAACACTGATCTTTGCGGATCGTTTTCCATTTCGCTATCTGGTAGATGATTATGGACTGAATTATTATGCGGCATTTTCGGGATGTTCCGCAGAATCTGAGGCAAGCTTTAAGACAGTTACTTTTCTTGCAGGAAAAGTGGATGAACTTGGAGTTAAGAGTGTGCTGACGATGGAAAAATCCGATGACCGGATTGCACAGACTGTTATTGAGAATACCAGAGCAAAAGATCAGAAGATCTTACAGCTTAATTCCATGCAGTCGATCACATCAGAAGAAATTGCAGATGGAGCAACGTATCTTTCCGTGATGGAAGACAATCTGGGAACTCTGAAGAAGGTGCTGAACTAAGAGAACGATCGGACAGGGACAAAATCTGTCCATTTGAAATAACAAACTGTCCATGACAGGAGGGACAAGAATGGCACAGCTTACATGCAAAAATCTTACACTGGGATATGACAACCGGGCAATTCAGGAAGATTTGAATTTCTCCATTGATGCAGGTGATTACCTCTGTATCGTCGGTGAAAACGGTTCCGGTAAGTCTACTTTGATGAAAACATTACTTCATTTGCAGCCGCCGATCAGCGGAAGTATTGAACTTGGTGATGGATTAAAGAAAAACGAGATCGGTTATCTGCCGCAGCAGACACTGGTACAGAGAGATTTTCCGGCATCGGTACGTGAGATCGTGCTTTCCGGGTGTCAGAGTCGGTGCGGATTGCGTCCTTTCTATAACAAAGAAGAAAAAATGGTCGCACAGAAAGCAATGGAAAAAATGATGATTCAGGATCTTGCAGATCAGTGTTATCGTGAACTTTCCGGTGGACAGCAGCAAAGGGTACTTCTTGCAAGAGCACTTTGTGCTGCACAGAAAATCCTGCTTCTTGATGAGCCGGTGTCCGGTCTGGACCCACGTGTGACCGCAGAAATGTATCAGTTGATCAAAGACCTGAATAAAAAAGACGGAATTACGATCATCATGATCTCACATGATATTGCAGCGGCAGTTAAATATGCGACACATATTCTTCATATCGGAGAACACTGCTTCTTCGGAACGAAGAAACAGTATCTGCAGAGCAGTCTGGGCAAAGCATTTACCGGACAGGAAGGAGAGGATGAGTAAGATGTTTGAAACACTTCATATGTATTTTCAGTATCCGTTCGTTCGGTATGCACTGATCGTCGGTGTTCTGATCGCGCTTTGTTCCTCGCTTCTTGGTGTGACGCTGGTACTGAAACGATTTTCCTTTATCGGTGACGGACTTTCTCATGTGGCATTTGGTGCGATGGCGATTGCATCTGTCTTAAATATTACAAACAATATGCTGTTTATTCTTCCGGTGACGGTAGCATGTGCGATTTTTCTTCTTCGTGCTGGACAGAATACCAGGATCAAAGGCGATGCGGCAATCGCGATGATTTCCGTCGGAGCGCTTGCAATCGGTTATCTTCTGATGAACCTTTTTTCGACAAGCCCGAATATCTCAGGGGATGTCTGCAGTACGCTGTTTGGTTCGACTTCTATTCTGACCCTGACAAAAGGCGAAGTATGGCTGTGTGCGATTCTTTCCGTCGTGGTTGTAGCAATTTTTATTTTGTTTTACAATAAGATTTTTGCGGTGACGTTTGATGAAAATTTTGCGAGAGCGACGGGGATGAGAGCCAATGCATACAATCTGCTGATCGCGGTTGTGATCGCAGTGATCATTGTACTTGCAATGAATCTGGTCGGTTCACTTCTGATTTCAGCGCTTGTGATTTTTCCGGCGCTGTCCGCAATGAGACTTTTTAAATCCTTCCGCTCCGTTACGATCAGTGCGGCAGTAATGTCCGTACTCAGCGCAACGGCCGGAATTCTGATTTCCATTCTTGTCGGAACACCGGTTGGCTCTACGATTGTAGCAGTGGATATTGCAGTATTTCTTGTTTCCTACGGGATTGGGAGAATTACGGGAAGATAGGGGGTGCCCCCCTATCTTCAGATCTCTACAAGGATTCCTTTTTCTTTGTCATAGCGGCAGTATTTGCCATTGCCGGAAATAAACGGCTGATATGTATCGGTACGTACATCTTTGACATAAACGATACCGGTTGCGATCATCTCAACAAGAGAGAAACGTTTGCTCAGGCTGGAAATCCAGGCATAAGTTTTTTCACTGTCGGAATCAGCGGCAATCAGGCTGTAGCCGCCGTCGCACGCCTTCAGTGAGAAGTAGATTTTCTCCGGTTTTACCACTTCTTTAAAAACCTGGCTGGTGATGTAGGAAGAGAAATTCTCTTTTACAAATTTCTGGAAGGTTTTCGTGGTATAAACTTCTCCGGATACTTCATCTGTGATCCGGTCACCGCGCTCCAGACGATTTTTGATCAGTGTCAGAACCTCAATAGTCCAGTTGATAAAGGAGATACTGCTGTAGGTCATGCTTTCCTGAAGCTGATCGATCAGCTTCTTTGTCAGGACGTTTGATTTCGCTGCTTCGTTAAAAAGTTCTTCGTTCATAATGTTCCCTCCATAAAAATTTATGTGGTAATTGATAATTTTTATTATAAAAGGTCGTTGTGCAAAAAGCAATGAAAAAGCCGTAAAAGAGGATGAAAATTATATAAAATATACATGAAGATTTTGAAGTTACAGATACTAAAAAGCTGTGACTTTTTTTGTGAAATAAAGAAATAAAAGGACTTGACAAGCAGTAAAAAAACTGTGTTATATAAATTATACAGGAGTAAACAGAAAGAGAGGCAAAAACGATGAAAAAAATCAAATGGGGCGTTATGGGAACTGCATTTATCTGTGAGCGAAGTACTTTTCCGGGAATGCTGCAGGCAGAGAACTGCGAGATGTATGCAATTGCCGGAAGAAGTATGGAAAAAGCAGAGCAGTTCAAAGAAAAATATGGATTTGAGAAAGCATATGGGAGTTACGAGGAGCTGCTGACAGATCCGGAGATTGAAGCAGTTTACATTCCGCTTCCGAATACCATGCATTATGAGTGGACGATCAAAGCACTGAAAAGCGGCAAACATGTACTCTGTGAGAAACCGCTTGCACCAACAGAAGCACAGGCAAAAGAAATGTTTGCAGCAGCAGAAGAAAACCATGTATACCTGATGGAAGCATTTGCTTATCAGCACAGTCCGTATCTGACAGCCATCAGAGAAGAAATCAAAAATGGAACGATTGGTGATATTCGTTACATGGAATCTGCCTATATCACTTCTGACTATAACAAAAATAACATCCGCATGCGCAGAGATACTCTCGGAGGATGCACCTACGATCTTGGTGTTTACAACACAAGCCTGATTTTGAGGACTCTGGCAGAAGAGCCGACAGAGATCAGGGCAATCGCAAGTTTTTCTGAAGAATAAATCGACAAACTTACTTCTGTTATAATGGAATATGGTGATGGCAAAAAGGCTGCTTTTTCCTGTGGAATGGTGCTTGCAACTGACCTTGACCGTCATATTGACCGTTTCGAGATTCAGGGAACAAAAGGAAGCATTAAAGGAACCGGATTTGAGTTCAACGGTGATGGTGAGCTGAGTTACACAGTAACGATGTTTGACGGAAAAGAAGAAGTAAAAACCGTTTCTGTACCACAGAATTACCGCCTCGAAGTAGAACAGCTCGGACGCTGTGTGGCAGGAGAGGAAACACCGGCGGTCACTAAAGAATTTTCACTTGCAAATGCAAGGATTATTGACAGCATTCTGAAAGAAATCGGATATTGAGTTTCACTCGGTTCACATTTGAAAATTAAAGAAATGCATTTATCGAAAGACATGTACGCTGTAAATGGCGTGCATGTTTTTTTATGTAATAGGAAATTACTCCGTAATGTTCCTATTACATAAAAACGCTCCGCGAGGATGCGACCAGATGCATGAGGAACATGTCTGCTGAAGCAGACTGCATCTGGCGCGCAAAGCGTAACAAGTCCTTCAAAGATTGCGGGATTCAGGGAGTTTAAAGCGGACTTGTCCGCTTTGTTCTTAAATGTTCATTGACGGGGTAACTTTAACGTGGTATACAGATAGAGTGCATAAGTTTTTGTTACAGGAGGCAGTTTGACATGAAGATAGAAATAAGAGAATATCGTGCGGAGGATGCAACAGCAGCAAGTGAAATCTGGAACCAGGTTGTAGATGACGGAGTGGCTTTTCCGCAGGAAGAGGATCTTACCGCAGAAGTGGGTGATGCTTTTTTTAAAGAACAGACTTATACCGGAATTGCAGAAAATACGGAGACAGGTGAAGTGGTCGGACTTTATATTCTGCACCCGAATAATATAGGAAGATGTGGACATATCAGTAATGCAAGTTATGCGGTACGCCGCGATATCAGGGGCGAACATATCGGAGAAAAACTGGTACTTGACTGTCTGAAAATGGCAAAAGAAAAAGGATTCCATGTCATGCAGTTTAACGCAGTAGTTGCATCGAATACGCATGCGCTTCACCTTTATGAACGTATCGGATTTACAAAACTCGGTGTGATCCCGGGTGGTTTCCGCATGCCGGACGGACATTACGAAGATATTATTCCGCACTATTATGTGCTGTAAGAAAGAGGAAACTGAATGCTTTATAAAAAGATAGAAATCAAAGTGGATGGATATGAGGAGACAGCCGATTTATATACATATATTCTGGATAATTCCGTAGAAATGCATCCTCAAAAAATGCGTCCGGTTATTGTAATCTGCCCGGGAGGTGGTTATGCAATGACTTCAGACCGAGAGGCAGAACCGATTGCGATGCAGTATCTTGCGAAGGGTTATCATGCTGTGATTTTGCGTTACAGTGTTGCTCCGGCTAGATATCCTCTGGCGCTTATGCAGCTTGCAAAGACCGTGTTATATCTGAGAAAACATGCGGACAAACTGCATATTGATACGAACAGAATTATCTTACAGGGATTTTCGGCAGGGGCACATCTTGCAGCGAGTCTTGGTGTTTTCTGGAAAAAATCATTTCTTTCAGAGCATTTGGATACAAACCCTGAAATGATAAAACCGAATGGTATGATCCTCAGTTATCCAGTGATCACATCCGGAAAATTTGCACATGAAGGTTCGTTTGAATGTCTGCTGGGAGAAGAATGCCATGACGAAACAAAAAGGAGAGAACAGTCGCTGGAATTACAGGTAAGTCCGGACACGCCGCCGACATTTCTCTGGCATACTGTCACAGATGATACAGTTTCGGTTGAAAATTCAATTTTATTTTTTGAGGCATTACGAAGAAATCATGTGCCGGTAGAGATGCATATATATCCTGTCGGCGGACATGGACTCAGCCTTGCAAATGAAGAAACAAGTCACGAAGATGGCGGCTGTATACAGCCGGAATGTCAGTCGTGGATGGAACTTGCATGTATATGGCTGAAGAATAGATAAAAGAGAAATAAATTACATGGATTATAGAAATTTTTTTATAAAAGCTGTAACGTTTTTATCTCATATATCGTCATATATGTGAAGGAGGACAAGAGTACAAAGAGAGGAGAAACAAATGCTGAATATTCAGGAAGTATACGAAAAATATTTCACAGTCGTATACCGCTATCTGCTCTCGCTTTCACACAATACCCACATCGCAGAGGAACTTACACAGGAAACATTCTTCAAAGCACTGAAAAAAGTCGACGATTTCAGAGGGGAATGTGATCTGCGTGTATGGCTCTGCCAGATCTCCAAAAACACATATTATGACTATCTGAAAAAGAATAAAAAATACGTGCCGGAAGCGCAGAATGAGTTGTCAGAAGATGTATTTTCTGCTGATTTTGTTCAGGATTTTGCGGACAAAAAAACGGCATTTCGTGTCCACAAAGTTCTGCATAAACTTTCGGAACCGTACAAAGAAGTCTTTTCCCTCCGGGTATTTGGAGAACTGTCATTTAGTGATATATCAGATCTGTTTGGCAAAAGTGAAAGCTGGGCGAGAGTTACTTATCACCGTGCTTGCAAAAAAATCAGGGAGGAATTAGACGATGAAGATCACCTGTAATATTATTGAAGATCTGCTTCCGCTTTATATTGATGATATGGTCAGTGAGGACAGCAGACAGCTTGTAGAAGAACATCTGAAAGAGTGTGCAGCCTGCCGCAAAATGCTGGATGAGATGAAAAAAGAGAACCAGTTGCGGACTGTTTCAGGGAATGCCAAGAGGAATTCAGATCGCCGTACTGAGATTGCACCATTAAAAAAAATCCGCAGACGTATCCGTCGGAAACGTATGATTTCCATTATTTTAGCAGCGGTACTTGTGCTGCTTGCGAGTGGAATCGGGCATTACTGGTATTACGATAAAAAGACTTATATATCCTGGGACGATGCCGGAATGACCTTAAGGGATGGAAAAATTTACAGCAAAATTGATCCGGACGGACATAAGACAGCTATCTTATCCGTGGATCAGAAAAATATGTTTTACATGCTTTCCGAGACGGCATGGATACGTAAAAATTACCCATCTGCGCAGGATGCAGAGAATCTGATGTTTGATCTTGATGAGTTTCAGAAGGCACATGACCGCCTGCCGGATACAGCCACTGATGAAACTTCATTGCCGACCGGTATCGAAAATGTTTATTATGTAGATCCGGAAAATATAAAAGAGGCATTTGCTCTCTGGGATTATCAGGATGAGCCGGACAAAGCGCAGCAAAAAGAACAGGAGCTTGCAGCGAAGTGTCACCTGATCTGGAGCGCTGATTGAACCGCGATTTTGCCGAAAAATTAAAAGAAAAAGTTGGAGAAATTTAAAGGAGAATGCCGTGAACAACATCATAGAAATCAATGATTTTAATGCACCGGAGCTGGACATTTATGCGAGAACATCAGAGGTACAGCTCCGGCGGTATAACGAACCGTTCCCGGGACTTTTTATTGCGGAAAGTCCGAAGGTGATTGAGCGTGCGTGCAGCGCAGGCTATGAACCGGTTTCATTTCTGGTCGAGCATAAGGATATTGAGGGTGAGGCGAAAGAACTTCTGGCACGTTTTTCGCAGACTCCTGTATATACAGCAGAATATGAAATCCTTGTAAAACTGACTGGTTATGCTCTGACTAGAGGACTGCTCTGCGTCATGAAACGCCGCACCCTTCCGACTGTCGAGGAAATCTGCCAGAATACCAGACGCATAGCAATTCTGGAAAATGTCGTGAATCCAACTAATATCGGTGCGATTTTTCGCTCCGCGGCAGCACTCCACATGGATGCAATCCTTCTGACTGGCGGCTGCAGCGATCCGCTTTACCGCCGTGCTTCTCGTGTGAGCATGGGCACGGTTTTTCAGATTCCGTGGACTTATTTTGATAAAAAAACTTCCTGGCCGGATACAGGCATGCAGACTCTTCGCGTACTCGGCTTCAAAACCGTGGCAATGGCACTGCGGGATGATTCTTTCAGTATTGACGATCCGCAGCTTCATGCAGAGGAAAAACTTGCCATCGTCCTCGGCACAGAAGGGGATGGCCTGGCATCCGACACAATCGCAGACTGCGATTATACCGTGAAAATTCCGATGTCTCATGGTGTTGATTCTCTCAATGTAGCTGCTGCAAGTGCAGTTGCTTTCTGGGAACTTGGTAAGAAATAAAATTTCTAAAATCAATATTTCTGACATTATTGTCATGCATTGACGTCTTTTTATAGATACTATAAAATCTATATCGGATTAAAAATTCTTTAAAATTTTCAAAAACATAAAACTTTTTTAAAAATCCCCCTGTCTTTATAGTAACAGCACAAAAGACAGGGAGGTGAAATCATGTCATTACCATATGAAAAACAGATTATGCAGCTTTTGCAGGAACTGGGACATTATCAGGTGATCATAAGACGATGCCGGCGGGAGAAGCTTCCATATTATGAAAAATAAAGAGGCTGCTGAAGATGTCCTGCAGGAAGCTTATATGAAAGCGTTTTCCAAACTGGACAAACTCAGTGAGCCGGAGGCTTTTGAAGGATGGCTTGGCACGATTGTTGCCAATACTGCCCAAAATGCACTGGTAAGGAAAAATCCGCTTCTGTTCACCGATGTTGCAGTGGACAATGAAGGTGAGGAGTTTACCTACGATGTGGAAGATGAAAATCCTGATAACCAGCCGGAAATGGCATATACAAGAGAAGAGACGCGAGAACTGGTACACTCTCTGATGGATTCACTTTCAGAAGAACAGCGTCTGTGTATTTTGATGTTTCATATTGAGGGTGCATCTATTTTGGAGATCGCCGAGGTAATGGACTGTTCGGAAAACACGGTCAAATCGCGTTTGAATTACGGAAGAAAAAATCTCAAAGTTAAAGCAGAAGAACTGCAGAAAAAAGGCTACAAGCTCTACAGTGTGGCTCCGGTTGTACTTCTTGTATACCTGCTTCGTTCCGACAGAGAGGTTATGGCAGCAGAAAATATAGGCAAAACTTCCGGCAGTTCCAACGTCGGAACTGCAAAATCTGTGGGAAATGCAGCCAAGAGTTACATTTAAAGGCAACTACAGTGGCACGTTCAGCAGAAGCTACACAATCAATCCGCAGGCCACATATATCACAAGACTCAGCAAATTGTCAAAAGGCTTTGCTGTGAATCTCAGGAGACTTTCATCAGCAACAGCAACCGGATATCAGGTACAGTATTCTCTGTACCGCAATTTCAAAGGTGCGAAAGTTAAAGTACTCAGGGGCACATCTATGAATATCAGAGGATTACAGGGAAATAAAAATTATTATGTCAGAATCCGCGCATATAAAGGATCAGGCGGCAGAGCTTATTATTTCGCATGGTCCGGTGTCAAAATCGTAAGAACCAGACGATAAAAGAATTACAATCCTCCGGAAGTGAAGACTTCCGGGGGATTGCTGTTTATGAAGAAAGCTTCGGAATTTACAGATTCCGGGGCTTTTTGCTTGTCTTTTTATGGGATTTTCTTTATAATGCAAGAGATAATAAAGATGGGGTGAATCAATGTTACAAAGATTTTCAAAATATGTATTTCAGAGTGTTGCCGGTATGGTCGGTGTTTCCGTCTATGTTCTGGCAGACACTTTTTTTATCTCTGTTTATGCGGGGGCGGACGGGCTGGCGGTGCTCAATCTGATCCTTCCGGTGTATGGACTCATCTATGCGATAGGATCTATGATCGGCATCGGCTCCGCGACCCGATATGGCATCAGCAAAGCAAAGGGTGAAAGAGCAGATTATTATTTTACACAGGCAATTGCCTGGAGCGTCCTGATCAGCATTCCGTTCGTCCTGCTTGGAATTTTTATTCCCGATAAATGTCTGGCACTGCTCGGCGCGGATGCCGGACTCGTTGCACTCGGCAAGACCTATCTGCGTATCATCCTCATAGGAACACCGTTTTTTATGTCGAATTATTCCGTCACGGCATTTGCCCGAAATGACAATGCGACATCAATTGCAATGGCCGGCTCTCTTGCCGGAAGTGTCTGGAATATCGTTTTCGACTATATTTTTATTTTTCCGGTTGGTCTTGGATTTGCCGGAGCGGCACTTGCAACAGCGTTCTGTCCGATCGTTACGATGTCCGTCTGTATGGTACATTATTTTGGAAAAAAATGTCACATCGGATTCAAATGGAAGAAAATGTCTGTCCGACATCTGATCTCATGCTGTCAGCTCGGTGTATCCGCGTTCGTGGGAGAAATTTCTTCCGCCGTGATCGCATTTGTGTTTAATATGCTGATCCTTGGACTCGCAGGCAGCGTTGGTGTGGCCGCTTATGGAATCGTAGCGAATCTTTCCATTGTCGGAATGTGCATCTTCAATGGCCTTGCACAGGGCGCGCAGCCGCTGATCAGTGAAAGCTTCGGCAGGGGAGAAAGTGAGCATGTCAGAAAATATCTTCGCTGGGGCATGAACAGTACGATTACGATAGAAATCGTAATGATTGCTCTGATCTGGCTGTTTACAGATCCGCTCGTTGCGATCTTTAACAGCGAAAATAATGACATGCTGCTGCAATACGCACATACCGGCCTGCAGCTGTATTTCCTCGGGTTTCTGTTTGCCGGAGTAAATATCATGCTTGTCGCGTATTTCTCTGCAACAGCGAATGCGCGTCCGGCGATCATCGGTTCTCTGATGCGTGGAGCGATCGCCATTGTACTCTGTGCGATCGTACTTTCCAGAATACTTGGAATGAACGGAGTCTGGCTGTCTTTCCTTGCTTCTGAGATGCTCACGTTTGTCGTGATCCTGATCCTTTCCAGAAAGAAAGAGAGAGTGTCCAATGACTACATTTGAGATATTGCTTCAACAGATTGGACTTTTTGTAATTTATATTCTGGCGGGAGTGATTCTTGTCCGGACGAAGGTACTGAACAAAGAAACGCTGGAACCAATCTCAAAATTCGTAATTAAAATGGCACTGCCGGTGATGATTTTTATTAATATCATTGATGGTGTAAACAAAGAAATTTTGTTCGGTTCGTGTCTAATCCTTTTGATCGCGGCGGGATTCTATGTAGTGATGTTTCTGGTCAGTTTATGGATGACGAAATTTTTCCATCTGGCAGAAAACCGTGCCGGAATCTATCAGGCGATGATGTTGTTTGGAAACATTGGATTTATGGCAGTTCCGGTGATTTCAAATGTTTTTCCCGGGAATGGGATTTTGTATGTTTCTGTATTTATGATTTTTGATCAGTTTATGCTCTGGACACTGGGAGTAAAGCTGACAACGCCAAAGGGAAGCGGAAGATTTGATCCGAAGAAACTGATTAATCCTGCGACAGTGGCGATTTTGATCGGAATGATTTTGATGCTGACGGAAATACGGATACCGTCGCTTCTTGATACCGGACTTCGGAAAATCGGCGCCACGGCATCACCGCTGGCAATGATCTATATAGGTGGTATTTTTGCAGAACTTCCGCTGAAAAAATATCTGAAAGAAATTTCCCTGTACGGAATTGTGATTGTGCGAATGCTGTTTGCGGCGATTTTGATGTTCCTTGTACTTGGATTTTTCCCGGTCAATGCGGAGATACGGCTTGCGATGGCGCTGATCACAGGAATGCCGACAATGACAGCCGTCGTGATGATGGCGAATGCATCAGGGCTGGATGGAGATTACGCGCTTGGAGGCGTTTTTATTACAACAGTATGTGGAATCGTAACTCTGCCGTTTGTGTGCTGGCTCTTACAGTATGTGATGTAAATTCGATTAAAAATGAATATTAAATTTAAGAGGTCACTGAGAAAAAAGCTCCCGGTGACCTTTTTGCTTCCAAATATAAGTGTGATATTATCTGTGAACAATAACAGAGTGATTTTTATTCTCAATAAAACAACAGGAAAAATCTTGCATGACCGCACGAATTAGTCTATACTAACTATGAAGTTAGATGAAAGAAACTCATAGAAAGGGGAATTTGGTCATGTACCTTGAGATCGAAAAAGTAGTAGGAAGAGAAATTCTGGATTCCAGAGGAAATCCGACAGTTGAAGCAGAAGTTTATCTGCTGGATGGAACTGTAGGCAGGGGAACCGCACCGAGTGGTGCATCTACAGGTGAATTTGAAGCTCTGGAACTCCGTGACGGAGATAAAGCGCGTTACCTTGGAAAGGGCGTGCAGAAAGCAGTTGAAAATATCAACACTGTAATCAATGAAGCAATCGAAGGTCTGGATGCAAGTGACATCTATGCAGTTGATGCAGCTATGATCGCAGCAGACGGAACAAAAGATAAATCAAAACTTGGTGCAAATGCAATCCTTGCAGTATCTATCGCATGCTGCAGAGCAGCCGCAACCGCACTTGAAATTCCGCTGTATCGTTTCCTTGGCGGCGTATCAGGCAACCGTCTTCCGGTACCGATGATGAACATCGTAAACGGTGGATGCCATGCATTGTCTTCTGGACTGGATGTACAGGAATTTATGATCATGCCGGTCGGAGCACCTTCTTTCAAAGAATGCTTAAGATGGTGTGCAGAAGTTTTCCATGCACTGGCATCTATCCTGAAAGAGAGAGGTCTTGTTACATCTGTAGGTGATGAAGGTGGTTTTGCACCGGCACTGAAATCTGATGAAGAAGCAATTGAGACAATCCTCGAGGCAGTAAAGAAAGCCGGATACGAACCCGGCAAAGATTTCAAAATCGCAATGGACGCAGCTTCATCTGAATGGAAGAGCGAAAAAGGCAAAGGCTATTACAAACTTCCGAAGGCCGGAACAGAATATACATCTGAAGAACTGATCGAGCACTGGGCAAAACTCTGCGACAAATATCCGATCATTTCCATTGAGGACGGTCTGGATGAAGAAGACTGGGAAGGCTGGCAGAAACTTACCGCAAGACTTGGAGACAAAGTACAGCTTGTCGGTGATGACCTGTTTGTAACAAATACAGAAAGACTTTCCAAAGGTATCGAGCTTGGTGCAGGCAATGCAATCCTGATCAAACTCAACCAGATCGGTTCTGTATCCGAGACACTGGAAGCAATCAAAATGGCACACAAAGCGGGCTACACTGCAATTTCGTCACATCGTTCCGGTGAAACAGCCGATACAACAATCGCAGATCTTGCAGTTGCACTTAACACCTGCCAGATCAAGACAGGTGCGCCGAGTCGTTCCGAACGTGTTGCAAAATACAATCAGCTTCTCCGCATCGAAGAAGAACTGGGCGCAAGCGCAGTATATCCTGGAATGAAAGCATTTAATGTAAAACAGGATTAAGTTTCATTCGTTTACTTACACAATAACGGGTATTCACAATAACATGAAAAAATCTCCGACACAGACAGATTTTGTTTTTTGTCAGTGACGGAGATTTTTGTATTAAGGATGTCAGATTACGTTGGAAAGCCCCTTCTGGAGTGCGATAATTTTGTCATATATTGCATCAGCGAGGGCAGCATGACCATTCTCATCCAGATGTTCACGGTCAGTAACGCTTGGAAGTGCATAATCCGCAGCATTCAAAAATGCAGCATGATTTTGAAGTGCAACTTTGCGATATTCGTTTGCGAGATTTCTGGAAACAGATTCAGATTTTTCATCAAATTCCGGATCGAAATCCGGTTCTCCGACACCATGTCCCAGATGAATCGGTGAAATCACCAGCAGATCGAAATGCTGCGAGGCGTTCAGGCATGCTTTGCGGATCACCTGATCCAGCCCCTTTGCAATAATGCTGGCGGAAGCACCGTAGCGGTTTTTGCAGTCATTGGTTCCGAGCATGATGATCACGAGGTCAAGAGGATTATGCGTTTCCACAGTGACACCGATCATATCCAGTCCACGGCGGCTTTCGCGGAGCTCATCCTGAAAAACGGTAGTTCTTCCGCAAAGACCTTCTTCAATAATATGATATTCCGGACCGAGTTTCTGCTGCAGAAGCCCGGTCCATCTTGTTTTTTCATCAAAACGGCCGGTCTTATCCGGTTTGTATCCCCAGGTATTTGAATCGCCAAAGCATAAGATATTCATGAGATCACGCTCCTTACTCAAAAACATATAAACATATCAAACAAATATGTAATAAAAATAATAAGCGTTTTATTCTGAAATGTCAATGCTTATTATAAAGTTTTAGAAAGAAAAAAATAAAAAAGTTTTTAATTTGTCTAGTAGAAATGAATATAAATAAATGTTGCGGATTTATGCTTGAAAATGTATAATAAATACAAGTTAAATAAAGCTAACTTAAATATAAATCACTTTTACAGATATTTCACATAATATAAACAGAATGGTATTTAGGGTTATAAATATTAATGACAAAATGTGAGAGGGAGGGAAAGTATGAACTTAAATGTTTTTTACGGAATTTTAATTCCGTTTGTCGGGACATCGGCTGGGGCAGCGTGCGTCTTTTTTATGAAAAAAGATCTGAGGCAGTGGATGCAGAGGTGCCTGACCGGTTTTGCGGCAGGAGTTATGGTGGCGGCATCTGTGTGGAGTCTTTTGATTCCGGCAATTGAGCAGTCCGAGGGAATGGGGAAGCTGTCGTTTGTGCCGGCAGTCCTCGGATTCTGGGCGGGTGTATTGTTTTTGCTTTTACTGGATCATATTATTCCACACCTGCATCAACAAACTGATAAAGCAGAGGGACTGGAGAGCAATCTGCAGAGAACAACCATGTTGGTGTTAGCCGTGACATTGCACAGCATCCCAGAGGGAATGGCTGTCGGTGTCGTCTATGCGGGGTATCTGACCGGAAATGCGCAGATTACATTGATGGGAGCGCTTGCATTGTCGCTTGGAATCGCAATCCAGAATTTTCCGGAGGGCGCAATTATCTCCATGCCGCTTCGTTCCGAGGGAATGGGCAAGATGAAAGCCTTTGTGGGAGGCGTTTTGTCCGGAATCGTGGAACCAATCGGTGCAGTACTGACGATTCTGGCGGCAGGTCTGATCGTATCGGCATTACCGTATCTTCTGAGCTTTGCGGCCGGGGCTATGCTTTATGTTGTTGTAGAAGAGTTGATTCCGGAGATGTCTGCCGGGAAGCATTCCAATATCGGAACAATTTTCTTTGCGGGTGGATTCACTCTGATGATGCTCCTGGATGTAGCACTGGGGTGAGAATGGAAAATTAAGTGAAGAGTGTTAATCAAAAGTGTACAGAAAAAGATAATGTGCAAATTGCATAAAAAATGAATAATAAAATTGTGGATTATGTTCAAGCCTGCTGTTGATATTTTATCGAAAAAGGAGTAAAACATTAGATAAATAAAAAAGAGAAATGCATAGATCAGGACAGGTCACAAAAGGAAACCGGATTACAGAGAGCCGCAGTTGCTGAGAAGCGGCAGAAAGTATTTTGTGATATCACCCGGGAGCATCCCACTGAATAAGAAAGAGTTTTAGTAAGCTGGGACGTAGTCTTCACGTTACAGAAGAGGCTGTTTATACAGACAGCAGTAAGGGATCGTATTTAGTGATAAATATGATAATGCAAAGTGGTACCACGGAAAATTTCGCCTTTGTTATCCGCAAGGATAGCAAGGGCGTTTTTTATGTAATAGGAATATGTCTGCTGAAGCAGACTGCATCTGGCGCGCAAAGCGTAACAAGTCCCTCAAAGATTGAGGGATTGAAAGCACTTGAAGCGGACTTGTCCGCTTTGTTAATATATATAATCAATCATAAGAAAGAGGGCAGATATTATGAGTGGAATCTTAATGATGGTAATAGCTATCGTAGTGCTCGGTGGAGCATATCTTCTGTATGGCCGTTATCTCCAGAACAAATGGGGCATTGACCCAAAAGCTAAAACTCCGGCATATGAAATGGAAGACGGAGTTGACTATGTACCGGCGGATACAAATGTGGTATTCGGACATCAGTTTGCGTCAATCGCAGGTGCAGGCCCGATCAACGGACCAATCCAGGCAGCAATCTTCGGATGGCTTCCGGTTTTACTCTGGATCCTTATTGGTGGTGTATTCTTCGGAGCAGTACAGGATTTTGCATCTATGTATGCATCTGTAAAGAATAAAGGACGTACAATCGGTTATATCATTGAAGAGTATATCGGTAAGTTAGGAAAGAAATTATTCCTTTTATTCTGCTGGCTGTTCTGTATTCTGGTTGTTGCAGCATTTGCAGATGTTGTGGCAGGAACCTTTAACGGATTTGTTGCAAACGATGCCGGAGAACTGACAAAGGTAGCAGCAAACGGAGCTGTTGCAACAACGTCCATGCTGTTCATTCTGGAAGCAGTTGCACTTGGATTTTTCCTTAAATATACAAAGTTTAATAAATGGATCAATACAGCAGTTGCAATTGTATTACTTGTAGTGGCAATCGTGCTCGGACTTAAATTTCCGATATATGTAAGCCTTGGAACATGGCATATTATCATTTTTGCATACATTCTGGTAGCCAGTGTCGCTCCGGTATGGGCTTTGCTTCAGCCACGTGATTATCTGAACAGCTATCTGCTGATCTTTATGATCGTCGGTGCGGTCATCGGTGTTTTTGTAGCAAATCCTTCATGCAACCTCAAAGCATTTACAAGCTTTAACGTAGACGGACAGTATATGTTCCCAATCCTGTTTGTAACAATCGCATGTGGTGCAGTTTCCGGTTTCCATTCACTGGTATCCTCAGGTACCGCATCCAAACAGATCAAAAATGAAAAGAATATGCTTCCTGTTTCATTCGGTGCCATGCTTATGGAAAGTATGCTTGCCGTTATCGCACTGATTGCAGTTGCATCTTTTGCCAACGGAGAGGCAGCAGCACAGGGACTTACAACACAGCCGCAGATTTTTGCAGGAGCTATCGCAAACTTCCTTTCTGTAGTAGGTCTGCCGCATTCACTTGTATTTACACTGATCAACCTTGCAGTATCAGCATTTGCACTGACATCTCTTGACTCTGTAGCCAGAGTAGGACGTCTGTCATTTCAGGAATTTTTCCTTGACTCCGATACAGATGAGAAAAACATGAGTCCGTTCTTAAAAGTAGTAACAAACAAATACTTTGCAACAATCATCACTCTGGTACTTGCATACCTGCTTACAAAAGTTGGATATGCGGAAATCTGGCCGCTGTTTGGTTCCGCAAACCAGTTGTTATCCGTACTTGCACTTGTAGCCTGCGCCGTATTCTTAAAGAAAACAAAACGTCAGGGCTGCATGCTCTGGATCCCGATGGTATTCATGATGGCTGTTACCTTTACAGCACTTGGCATGACCATCACAAAACTTACCAAAGCACTTGTAACAACAGGTCTTGATCTTGGAAATACTCTGCAGCTTGTTTTTGCGGTATTACTGCTGATCCTTGGTGTACTGGTTGCAATTCAGGGCGTTAAGAAACTGTTTGAAAAAACAGATGACAAAAAAGCAACAGCATAAAGAAGTTTTACAACTCCTTTGTAGATGTAGAAGATACCGCCGAAAAATCCAATGATCAGACCCACGTAACCACCAGAGCAAAGAACAACAGTTACTTTGACAAGTGCAGTTGCATTCTGAAGAAATGGACAGATCAGAGCACCGGCAAAAAGTCCGACTACTGTCCATCCGAGTACCAGAACCGGGAGAAAAAGGGATACTGTAGTATGTTTGGTTATGTGTGCGCGGTAATGAAAAATCTTTGTAAAAGAATAAAATTATGAGACATTGTGTATTATATAAGTAAATATTTAAGTGAATGGATCAGTTATGCCGGATCAGAAAATAGATAACCTTTTGAATCTTGCGATGGATGCGACATCAGAGGAACGTGCAAAATCCGAAAATTTGAATGTCGGATATGATTCTTCGGAAAGATTATGGGATGTGATCGTGAAGTACAGTGGTCCGGAGAGCAGACTTGGCGGTGAGGGAATTCAGGTGGTGCCACTGCTGGGAGGTTATGCAGTAGTGACTTTACCGGAGTCGGAAATCAAGGCGTATTCTGCCCGGGAGCAGATTGAATTTATTGAAAAACCTAAACGACTGTATTTTGAAACCTTTCAGGGCAGAGAAGCGAGCTGCATTATGCCGGTTCAGGAAGGGAAAAATGGTCTTACCGGAAAAGGAGTACTGGTCGGCATTGTGGATGCGGGAGTGAATTTTTTTCATCCGGATTTTCGAAATGAGGATGGAAGCAGCAGGATACTATATCTGTGGGATCAGAGCATACCCGGAAATCCTCCGAAAGGCTACACAAAAGGAACGGAATATACGAAAGAAGAAATTGATAAGGCGCTTGCACTTGGGGAAACCGAAGGCCGGCGCCTTGTTCCATCCAGAGATGTCAGTGGACATGGAACGGCAGTGCTCGGAATTGCGGCGGGAAATGGGACGGTATCGGAGGGTGTGAATCGGGGTGTGGCTTATGAAAGTGAAATCCTTGTTGTGAAGATGGGAAATGCAGGGACAAATTCTTTTCCGCGGACGACGGAGCTGATGGAAGGAATCGACTATCTTGTGCGGCAGGCGGCCGCACTGGGGAAGCCGATTGCAATCAATATCAGCTTTGGAAATAATTATGGTTCACATGAACCTTATAATTAAGGGAAAACATAAGAAAACACTGATATTTGTATGCATTATTTGACATGGACGAACATAAACTAAAACGGGTATGTTCTCTTTGACAAATCTGTTTGGAAAGGCTGTGATGTACCTAGTGATCGCACTATGGAAACTTGAGAAGCCCATAGTCCGGAAGGCTCCTTCGGGGGCCTTTCGTTATTTATACAAACAATTAGTAAAATTGATGAGAGGTGGTGAAAAACTTGGAGAAAAAGCAATTTCTAACATATGATGAACAGATTACTTTTCTGGAAGAAAAGAAAGGTCTGAGCGTCAACTTAAGGGCATATTAGTGAATATCCTCCAATGCAAACTACAAAATAAATCGGTTTATGACAGAAAACAGTTGCTGTTTTGTTGGAAACCAGAAGATTTATAAAAATGACCGCATTTAAATAAGCCTATTGATGAATGCTGGTTCTATTTTAAAAAGAAACTTTTTTATTTCGGAAATGCGAACGTCCCTTGGATTTCAATTTCTTCCTTGGAAATGACCTTCCGGGCAGGAGCTGTGATCTGCAACGTACAGCATCTATATATAACTGTTCAATAATTGAAAGCTCAAACAGTCCGCAGAGTATTTTAGGAACAATACTTTTAATCCGTTCAATGATAAATGCACGATTGGCCTGATAACGGAACTTATTTGTGCTTTTGGCAGAAATCTGTATTTCCTCATCTGCTTCATTTTTTATAAGGGAAGCCAGATTCGATAGAAGCATATTTATATAAAATTCCTGCTGTATTGATACTGCAGTAGCACCGGAAAACTCTTCCATGGCAAAACGGCTTTTTAGTTCTTTGTACTTAAGTTCTACAGGCCATCTGTAGAAGTAAAGTTCCCGGAACATATCTTCTGAATAATAACCTCTGTCAAAAATAATAATACTGTTGTTATATAGTCCCATATCTTTAAGAACTTTAAGATCTATATTCACCATGAGCTGTTTCTTGCGGAGAAGAAGAATCCGGGTGTCAGTG
>OBLF01001384.1_pt1 | contig 19926 bp, 20 predicted proteins | sample 1519231 | NCBI WGS metagenome assembly OBLF01 (sample SAMEA2602895, study PRJEB22501) | metagenome | reverse complement strand
ATTGATTCACTTCATAAATTTGAAGAGAGTTGCGAAAGATATGTACTTGAAAATAGAGATGCAGAAATTTTAAAGGATGTTGGCGCATTTGGAGAAGGTTCTCTTCGCTTTAAAAGTGCGTTAAGAAATATTGGTATTATTCAGAGTCTTGGATATACAGTACATTTTATTGCACAATCAACACATAGTAAAGATTTCGATACAAAGAAAGAAAGCGATACATTAAAGCTTAATAAAAATACATTTTCATATTGTAGAGAAGCTGCTTATCTTGTTGGATATATGTATAGAGAAAAGGACGAAAGATTTATTACATTTAAGAAAACAGATAAATATCCAGATTTAAAGGATACGTTTAATCTTCCAGATAAAATCAATGTTAAAGATTTAAAATCAACTTGGGTAAAAGCTGTTGAAGATTTGGGTGGAGATTTTACAACTAAAGAAAAGACAATTGATAAGGCTACACCAGTTGAAGATTTTGACGCAATTAAAGCAAGAGGAGTTGAACTTGGTGGAATACTTGCATCAAATGGACATCTTGCAGAAGCAACAGCAGTTCTTCAGAGAAATCTTGGTCTTGATGATAATGGACATGTAAAAATGTTTGATACACTTAGGGATACACAGTTAGATTTAACAAAAGTAATCGTAATGGAACTTGAAGATTTAATTAAAAAATATAAAATTAAAGCATAAATATTAAAACTATAAACATGGGGATGGGATTTTCCATCCCTCTTATTTTAAAGTGAGATGTATATGGCTAGATTATCAACATGTAAAAGTTGTGGGAAAAAACTACAACCAGAAGAAAAATATACACATGCTTCAAAAACATATTGTAAAAAGTGTTATGAGAAAATTGAAAGAGAATCTATTGAATATAAACAGTTGATTGAATTTATTTGTAATAATTATAAATTAGATAAGCCAACTGGGTATATTCTCAAACAAATTAAAGAGTTTAAAACTGAATATGAGTATTCATACGCAGCAATGACTTATACACTTTGGTATTGTAAAGAAGTGTTGAATAAATCTTTTATTGAAAAATATGGTATATCATTAATTAAATATTATTACAATGAAGCCAAAAATTATTATTCACAACAGGAAAAATTGAAAGAGCAAATCAATAAATTGTCAGATATAAAAATCAAGACTAAGATTGTCAAAAAAACTTCTATAAACTCCAAAAAAAAATCAACATCTTTGATAGATTTGGAGGATTTGTTAAAAGGTGGTGATTTAAATTAATATTAATCAGCAGGTAGATAAAAAAGCTATTTTTTTGTTATTTGGGTGTTACTGTTTAAATCCAAGATATGTATTAGATGAAAAATACTCAACAAATGAAAATGATTATCCTGAAAATTTTCATAAAATGATTTGGGGTGCGATTGTAAACATTGCCAAGAAAGGAAATGTCAAAAAAATTACCCCTATTGATATAGAAAATGAAATTTCCCAATTTAATACAGCTATTTCGCTTTGGAAGAATAATGATGGCTGGGGATATATTGAATCAGCTATTGATATGTCATCTGATAAGACTATGAACATTGGAAAATATTATGATGATGTTCGTAAATATTCTATTGTTAGAAATGCCGCAGAATCATTGAAAATGGATATTAGTTTTTTATATGATGAAAATGACGATGAAAAGTTAGAAGCATTTAATAGATTAACAAGTATGGATGTTCTCAATGCAATAAATAATAAATTTATGGACTTTAAATCTATGTGGAAAAATAGATTTAGTGATAACTATTCATTCAAAGTGGGAGATGGAATTACAAATAGATTAAATGAACACAAAGAACAACAGAATGTATATGGTTATCCTTTTCAATCAAGGTATTTAACAACTGTATATAGAGGTATGCGACCTAAAAAATACATATTGAGGAGTTCTGTATCAGGTGGTGGCAAAACAAGAAATTCACTTGCAGATGGATGCAATATGGTATCCGATCGAATATATGATTGGAATAAAAAAGAATGGATTTCCACAGGTGATAGTCAACCAGTATTATTTATTTCTACAGAATTAGAAAAAGAAGAAATTCAAGATATTATTCTTGCACATGTAAGTGGTATTGAACAAGAAAGAATTGAAATTTGGGATGATATTACACCAGAAGAAGAAAAAATTCTCAATGAATCGGCAAAATATATTGAGACATATGAATATTATGTTGAATATATGCCTGATTTTACAATTGACCTTATTTCAGAAACTATTGAAAAATATATTTTGAATTATAAAATAGTTGCTTGTTTTTTTGATTACATTAATGATTCCCCTTCATTGTATGAATATTATTACAATAAAACTCACACAAGACTTAGAACGGATCAAATTCTCTTCTTATTTAGTGAGTCATTAAAATTGGTATGTAATAAATTTAATATATATTTAGGTTCTTCAACGCAGTTGAATGACAATTATAAAGAAGATGGTAATAAAGATGCAGGAGCATTAAAAGGTTCTAAGGCTATTATTGAAAAAGCAGATGGTGGTATTTTAGCACTTCCAGTAACTCATAAGGATTTAAAAAAACTCAAACCAATTCTTGAAAGTAATGGAAGTTTTGGAAAGTTAATTCCAAATATGTCATATTATATTTTCAAAAATCGTGGCGGTAAGTGGCACAATATCATTATTTGGACAAAACTTAATATGGGAACAATGAGAGAAGTTGATTGTTTTGTAACAAATTATAATTATGAACTTATAACTGATATTGAACAAACACTTATTGATTTTAAGCTTGATGATGTAGGTGATGTTGGAATTATTGAAACGGATGTAGATATCTCAGGGTCAGATTTGGCTATGGAATTATCAAAAAGTATCTAAGTAGGGAGGTATATGATGACCGCCCAAGAATTAAAAGAAAAATTAAAAGAAGAAGATATTAGAAAATTGCTCATAGAAATGGATGCAACTTTTTATTATGAAGATGATGATATATGGATCACAGACACTATATGTCATCATGGCACAAAACCTAAATTATATTATTATAAAGATTCGATGTCTTTTCACTGCTATACAGAATGTGGTCAATTGGATATCATTGGTGTGGTAATGGGATATAAAGACTACGAACAAGAAGAATTTCAAAAAGCTATAAATTGGATATGCGTAAAACTCAATCTTGATAATTATGAATATGGATTTGGTAAACAGGAACAAATTTCTGATTGGGAATTCATTAGAAAGTATAAAAAGAGTAGTAAAAAAGAATCAAAAGAAAGATTATTAGTTCCATATGATAAGAGAATTTTAAATATTTTTCAAGAAATGTATACAGAAGAATGGATTAAAGAGGGAATATCCGTAAAGACCATGAAAAAATATAACATTTTATATTCTACATGGCAGCAAAAAATTATCATTCCTCATTTTGATATAAACAATCAATTAATAGGTGTTCGTGGAAGGTCATTAATAGGCGAAGATATTGAATTGTTTGGCAAATATACCCCATTTAAAATCGGAAGAAAATTTTACAATCATTCACTTGGAATGAATTTATTTGGGTTAAATCATAATATAAAAACTATCCAAAAAAAAAGAAAAATCATGCTTGTAGAAGCTGAAAAATCAGTTCTCCAAACAGACACTATGTTTGGAGAAGATAATTTTACTGTTGCATTATGTGGAAGTAATTTAACAGATTATCAAAAAGGATTGATTTTAATGTTAGGTGTAAGGGAAGTGATAATTGCATTGGACAAACAATACGAAATCATTGATTCTGATGAATGTAAAAAATGGGCTAAACACATAAAAGATAAAATTATTGATAAATTGAGTCCGTTTGTAACTGTTTCGGTTCTTTGGGACACAAATGATTTACTTAGATATAAGGATAGCCCAACAGATAGAGGAAAAGAAACTTTAATTCAACTAATGGAGAATAAAATATATGTGGGAACTAATCAATAGAAAAGGAGTGTAAATTTGAGTTTTAAGTATGATGTACTAGGGAAAGTAAGATTTGGCTCTGAATTAGAAGATATTTTAAAATTAAAAGGCATTAAAGATATAGATTCCTTTCTAAATCCTACCATTAAAAATACAGAGAGTGAATTACTCTTTGATAATATTGAAAAAGCAAGAGATGTATTTGTAAAGCATATTGAAAATAAGAGCATTATAGATTTGTTAGTAGATTGTGATGTTGATGGTTTTACATCAGCATCTAACATTTATCAATATACAAAACAAATAAATCCTAATATTGAAATAAGATGTTTTGTTCACAAAGGTAAAATACATGGATTATATGAATTTGCAGATGTAATGTGTGAAGATGATTCAAAACTTGTTATTATTCCAGATGCAGGTTCAGGAGATTCAAAAGAATGTGAAAAATTAATTAAGAGTGGAAAAGATGTTATTATTTTAGATCATCATAGTATTGACGCTTCTAATAATCCTGCAATAGTAGTCAATAATCAACTTTCAAATAAAGTAACTGATAAAGCTATGACAGGAGTTGGAATTACATATAAATTTACAAAATTATTAGATAAATATTATGGTGTAAATTACGCAGATGATTATTTGGATTTAGTTGCATTAGGTATGGTGGGAGATAGAGCAGATGTAGTTAATCTTCAAACAAGATATTTAATTTTAAAAGGATTAGAACAGATACGAAATAAAGTAAATAAAAATAAGCTTATATCTGTTTTGGTGGATGCTCAAATGTATTCAATGAATAATAAAATCACAATAAATGGTATTGGATTTTATGTTTGTCCTCTTATGAACTCAATGATTCGATTAGGAGAATATGAAGATAAATGTTATATGTTTGAAGCATTGTGTAATTCAGATAAGATGCTCGATAGAAAAGTACGAGGAAAAGGAGTAGTTAACATGACTATTCAAGAGTACGTTCTTAAAGCTTGTCAATCATCAAATAGAAAACAGAAAAAAATAACAGAAGATAGTGCTACTGCTTTATCCGAAGAAATCAAACAATTCAATTTGAATAAATTGCCTATTCTTGTATGTAATGCAAAAGATAATGTTGACAGTAATTCTACTGGTCTTATTGCTAATAGACTTGCAGACCAATATCAACGTCCATGTTTATTAATGAGAAGAAAAGGTGATGTATGTAGAGGAAGTGGTAGAGGAAGTGATAAATGTGAAATTTTAAATTTTAATCAATGGTGTAAAGATACAGGATTATTTAATAAAGTAGAAGGACATCCAAATGCGTTTGGATGTGAAATTTATTTTGAAAATACAAATAAATTATTTTCGTTGCTGTCAACAATGAGAAAAATTGATGAGCCTACATATCATGTATATAACGTATATGAAGCAAATCAAATTCACGATCAAATAATTAAAAATGTTGCTAAATGGGATGGAATTTGGGGTAACACTGTATCTGAACCTATTTTTCTTATCAAGAATGTTCCATGTAATAAATATAGTCTTTATTTGTTAGGTGCAAAACAGAACAAAATTGAATTTGCGTATCATAATATAAAATTTGTAAAACAGACAAGAGGTAGTTCGTTAGCTTCTTTATATAAAGAAATTATTTCTATTGGAGATAATTTTGAATTTGATATTGTGGGAAGATTCTCTATTGATTATAAATCAGGTAAAGTAGCACAAGTAATAGTTGAGGATTGGATGTTTTATAAGAGTGAAAAAGTTTCTGGATTTACATTTGGATAAGGATGGTGATTGATATAATAGATAAAAGTATAATTTGGGGTTATGATTTCGAAGTATACAGTAAAATTAACTGGTTTTGCGTCACATTTATAAATTATGAAAATAGAAATAAAGAAGTAGTTATAGTAAATGACAGAGCAAAATTAATAGAATTTTACAACTCACACAAAGACGATATTTTTATTTCATATAATGGACGACAATATGATACGGGAACCTTTAAAGGAATCCTGGATGGAATGAATGTCGGATTTGTAAATGATAAACTTATCAAAGAAGGTAAAAAACCTTTTCAAGTTGTAAAAAATGCAAAGAAATATCCATTGAATGATTATGATACCATTTTAAAAGATAAATCATTGAAGCAGTTAGAAGCATTTATGGGAGATGATATTAGAGAAACAGAAGTAGACTTTAATATTGATAGACCTCTTACAGAAGAAGAAATAAAGCAGATATTGCATTACAATCACCATGATGTAATAGAGGTATTAAGAGTTCTTGATTACTGTTGGGATGATTTTGAAGGTCAATTAGATATCATTGAATTATATGGTCTTGATATGTCATATTTCACAAAAACAAAAGTTCAATTAGCTTCTAAAATTCTAAATGCTATAAACCAACCTACGCTTGATGATGAATTTGATATTCGTCTTCCAGAAACAATTCAATTATCTGATAAATACAAATTTATTCCAGAATGGTATATGAATCCTAAAAATTGGAGATATAAAGAACATCTTCGGTCAGAAGACAATCAGCATAATAATCAGTTATGCTGCACTGTTGCAGGAATTCCTCATGTATTTGCATGGGGAGGGTGTCATGGTGCTGATGACAAAGAAGCTGTATTTGAAGGAATTATTCTACATGCTGACGTAGCTTCAATGTATCCTACAACAGATATTGAATATGGTTTGTTGAGTAGGAAATTTAAAAATCCTGATGATTTTAAACAAATGAAAAACTTTAGATTAAAATTAAAATCAGAAAAGAATCCCAAAAATAAAGCTCTTAAACCTATGATTAATGGTGTATATGGAGCAACCAAAGATAGAAATAATCCAGCGTACGATCCGTTAATGGCTAATTTAACTTGTATATTTGGACAAATGTTCATTCTTGATTTAATTGACAAACTTGAACCTTATTGTAAATTATTACAGACAAATACAGATGGTATTTTCGTTCTTTGTGAGAATGAAGACATGAAGAATAAGGTAATTGAAATCACAAATAAGGTTGGAAAACGACTTCGAATGGAATTTGAGATAGACGAATATACAAAACTCATTCAAAAAGATGTAAATAACTACATTGCAGTTAAGAAAAATGGGGAACTGGAATGTAAAGGAATGGTTAAATTCAATAAACCTATTGATAATGATTTACCTATCCTTAATGATGCGGTTAGAAATTATTTAGCTTATGATATTCCAGTTGAACAAACTATCAATGAATGTACAGAATATATCAAATTTCAAAAAGTTATTAAGTTATCCGCAAAATATAAAGAGATATGGTATGGAAATGGAGTATCAGGAAAAGGCAGTAAAATATCATCCATAAATGGAGAAATCTTAAAAGGTAAAGTACATAGAGTATTTGCTAGTAAACGACAATCAGATGGATCTATTTATAAACTGAAAATAAAAAAAGGTGTTAAATTCTATGAACAGTTTGCAAATACACCTACTCATTTGTTTATTGACAATGAAGATGTACACGATAAATCAATTCCTGAGTATTTAGATAAAGAATATTACATCAATGAAGCGAAAAAAAGAATTGATATGTTCTTAACGAAAGATAAAGAAAGGATAGATGAAACTCCATATATATTATTTGATTGCATGAATCGGAGTCCTACTTTTTATGAATTTCTTAAAAAATGTTCAGAGAATAAAATAACAAAGAAAGTTTTAGAACAATATCTTATTGCAGATTGTTGTAATATTTATGGAAAAACAAAGAAACTATTGACATTTAGAGATTATTTTATGATTCTAAATGGAAAAGATAAAATGACTTTAAATACACTAAACAAGAAAATAAAAGACGATAATGTAAAAAATATTATCATATCTAATTCTGAAATATCTAAATCTGGAAAATTTTATAACAATATCAATTATGAGAAATCTTTATTAGAAATTTTCGATATTATCCCAAATGAGAATATAAATCCATACGAAATAATGACTATGCAAATAAATAAATTTGATTCCATTAGGTATGTTGATCCAATGCTGAAAGATGATATGTGGTTTGTATTAAATACAAGAAATGTAATTGCTCCTAATTTAATAATATATAACATTAAAAATGGAGAAATACAATATAGAAAGGTAGACAAGAAGATATTTAAAATATTACCTTTGCAAGATGGCGATATTATTGAAATTAAAAATTCTAAAAAGGAATTTGCAAAAAAGATTATTGGAAAGGATGAAGAAGGTAAAAATATAATCGCTGCTGACATAGATAAAGAATTGGATATCATAACACAATATGAAATAGTATATAGAAACTATAGTAAAGGAAATTCACTTCTAACGGATTGTGAGGTATGCTAGTGGAAGAGGAAAAAATTTTAAAATTTGAATGTGTTTTGGATAGAATATTTTATCCAAAATATTCAAAAAAAATAAAAAGTGGAGAATTTGGAATTTTCAGAGTAAATATAACAAAATCTCTAGGGTTTACAGACTATGATAATCCACAAATTAAATTAAAAGGAATATGCCCAAGTGTAGAATATGGAACAACATATAAAGTATATTGTAAACTTTCAGAAGTTAATGAGCAATACGGAGACACATACGAAATTGTATATATTAGTAAATGTATTGATATTTCAAGTAAAGATAAACAGAAAGAATTCCTTAAAAATGTATTAAATGAAAATCTTGTTGATAAACTATTCGATGAATATGATGATGTAATTCAACTTTTAGAGAATAGAGACATAAAATCTCTTATGAAAATCAAAGGAATTGGTAATCAGGTGGCTTTAAAAATGATTGATGAATATGAAGAATCAAAAGATTATAGTTCCATATATATGGAACTTGGACAGTTAGGTTTGATACATACATTCATTAAGAAATTAGTAGACTTTTATCATTCACCAGATACAGTAATTGACGTTGTAAGAAATAATCCATATGACTTGGTGCGTATGGATGGTGTAGGATTTAAAAAAGCAGATGAAGTAGCTTATAAAGTGGGGATTGGTCAATACGATATTAGACGAGTTAAAGGATTTTTATTACATTATTTAAATGAGCAAGGAGAAGCAGGAAAGAGTTATTTAAACTATCAAGAACTTATGAAAGCTTTATATGATACGTTAGGATTTGTTCCAGAAGAAATTATCAACAGTACAGCAAAACAAATGATTGATAATAAGGATGTGGTTGTACTTGATAATGGCTCTAAAATAGCATTAAAAAAATTCTACGATTTGGAGAAAAATATCATGAATGAATTATTTAGGCTTCAAATTGGACTTATAAAAGTTGTAGAAAATAATTTATATGGAATATGTCTTCATGATGATTATATTCCAAATGATGATTATACTCCAAAATCATTTAATATTGATAATTGGGAAACAATTATTAAGAAAGTAGAAGAAGAACAAGGATTTATGTTTACTGATGAACAAAGAGATGCAATTAAACTTAGCTTGGATAATCATGTTATGGCTCTAACTGGCGGGGCAGGATCGGGTAAAACCTCGACTGCAAATGGCATTTGCTCATTATATGATAACTATAATATTTTAGCCTGTGCATTATCTGGCAAAGCAAGTGTAAGAATTACAGAAGCTACGGGACTTCCAGCTAGTACAATTCATAGAGCTTTAGGATATCAAAATGGTGAATTTATGTTTAACAAAGAGAATAAATTAGCAGTCGATATCGTTTTGATTGATGAAGCAACTATGATAAACGGTACATTATTTTTATCTTTGCTTGAAGCAATTCCAACAGGTGCAAAAGTAATTATTATGGGTGATGTTCAACAGCTAACACCTATTGGTAATTGTCAAGTATTTGCTGATATTCTTGATAGTAATGTACTTCCTGTTGTAAAACTTACTAAACCACATAGACAAGCTCTTATGAGTGGTATTATTCCTACATCAATTAAAGTAGCAAATCAAGAACAAATTTTTAATAATAAATTTGAAGGAGATGCTATACTTGGTGAATTAAAAGATATGGAATTAGATATATCTAATTCAAAAGAATCTATGGCAGATTGTATCATTCGACATTTTCAAACTGAAATGGAGAAATTTAATAATATTATGGAAGTTCAAGTATGTGTTCCTATGAGATTGAAAGGGGAACTCTCTTGTTATAATCTCAATACTAAAATTCAGAATATTTATAATCCAAAATTCAACAATGGTAATGAGATTGAAATTTTCTTAGAAAAAAAGAATGACGAAGCTAAGAAATATACGATTAGAGTTGGAGATAAGGTACTTAATACAAAAAATAATTATAAATGTACAAATCCAGAAGGTGATATAACACCTGTGTTTAATGGAAATATAGGAATTGTTAAAGAAATTGAAGACAATGGGTATTGTACAATTAATTTTATTGGTATTGGAGAAGTATTATTTAGTAAAAGCGATTCAAAAAATCTTGAATTGGCGTATGCGTGTACCACACATAAGATGCAAGGATCTGGTTTTACATCAACAATTGTTGGTATGGATACAAGTAGCTATATTATGAATAATTCAGAATTACTTTATACAGCCATTACAAGAGCAAAAAAATATTGTGTATTAGTTGGTAATAATTATGCTATTAGAAAGGCTATTCAAACTAAAGAAGTAAAGACAAAGCAAACATTTTTAAAAGATATGTTACTTGAAAATGCTTATAGATTAAAAAACGAAAAAGGAGAATAAAATTATATGGCAAATATTTATGAATTAACAAATGACTTTTTAGAACTTCTCAATATGTTAGAAGACGAGGAAGTTGATGAAGAAGTGATTATGGATACTCTTGAATCAATTGAATACGAAATCGAAGATAAAGCAGATGGATATGCGAAAATTATTAAGGCTCTTGAAGCAGATGTAGATGGTATTCAGAAAGAAAATAACCGACTTACATCTCGTAAAAAAACATATGAAAATCGTATCAAATGGTTGAAACAAAATCTTGAAATGTGTATGAGAGCAACAGGTAAGAAGAAATTTACAACAGATTTATTTTCATTTAATATTCAGAAGAATGGTGGTAAAAGAAAACTTACAATTGATGTTGATGTAGAGAATATTCCAGAAGAATATAGAATTAAACAACCCGATGCTGTAGATGGAGAAAAGCTGAGAGATTACTTAAAGGAAAATGGATTAGAAGGACAAGATGGTTCACTTAATTGTGAGTGGTGTCATTTAGAACCACAGAGCGAAAGTTTGAGAATTAGATAACTAAATGAAAGCAGAATTTTATCAAAAATGGTGGATAAAATTTTTAACATTGCTTAAGGAGAAGAAAAATGAAACAAGATAGTATTTTTTATGATGATTATGATATGAAACTAAAAGAATTATTAGAATCAATGAGAACGTATCCTTCTCTTAGCGAAGCTCTGGATGAGATTTGTAATGAAGTCCAATCAAAACAAGATACAATTTCATCTCTTAAAAAGAGAATAAAATATTGTAAAAATCCAATAGAAAAGAAAAACTTAGAACGAGAATTAAATGATTTATATAAGAAACGTAAAAAAGTGAACGTATTAAAATACGAGAATTGAATAGTGTTAATTCCTAGAGTAAAAGCAAAAAAATTTATTAAATATAGATTCAAGAAATGCAAAGGTGTTCCATCAGATACAGACTGCTATTATCTTTGCGTTGCAAAGGGGTGTAAGATGTTATTCGTAAGTAATATTTTCTTTGATGTATTTGATTGGGATAAGGATGACCCACGAATACATAAAAATCCTAATTGTAAATATAGAGACAAGCGAGATTATTTGGATATAGTTTATGAATTAATTAAGAATGGTATCTTAACGAGTATTTACAGTAAAGATGGAGAGAGAATATTGTCTGAGAAGAATGTAATTAAAGCAGTAGATAATCATACGAATGATGATGGAACATTAGACAATGATATTTCTTGTATTTTGGAAGAAGTGAAAGGTTATTAGGAGAGGAGAATAAATACATATGGAAATTTTAAATAACCCTAGAGGAACTGGTAAAACGACAATTATTGTTAATAAAGCGATTAAAACAGGATATCCAATTCTTGTAGGAACAGAATGTCAGAAACACTTTTTTGAAAGTATAACAGAAAAATATATCAAAGTATATACGGTTGAAGAATTTATTTATATGAAGGAAAAACCAAAACATATTTTAATTGATGAATTACCTTGTGTTTTATATGAATTATTGGAAACAGATGTTGAATTAGCAACTATGACAAGTAAGTCACTTGAAATGTATGATATTGTAAATAAATGAAACCGTTGTTTCATAAGAGAGGATATATGAAATTGAGCAAAGAAAAAAGAAAAGATAAAATTTTTTATAGCGTATTTATTGTTGCGGTGATTATTTTTGTTTCATTTTTAATATATTATTGGACTCATCCAAAATTAAGAAATGTCTCTTATTATAATAATGATAATTATTACATGGTTAATGCTATAACAGGTAATAATGAAAATTCTCCTGATAATTGGCACTTTGGAGCAATAAAAAAAGAGGATTATAATTCGTGGAAAGATGGAACAGCAACCACTGTTTGGGTTGTTAGTCCAAAAGATATAACTAGAGGATGGAGACTTAGATGTAGTACAATTTCTACTATTATTATTTACGATAGAGAACATTTACCGTTAAGATTTTGAAGTATAAAAGGAGAATAATACAATGGCAAGAATAAAAGTATTTAACAAAGAATATTTAACAAAGGAACTAGGTTTACCATATGATTGTAAGTTAATTGAAGATGATATCATTGATACTACTCGATGGTCAATCGTTCATGAGATTGTATTTGAAGATAAAGGAAAATTTTATCGAACAACGTATTCTGTTGGTGCGACAGAAATGCAATGGGAAAAACCGTGGGAATATGAGGAAGAAGTGGAATGTGAAGAAGTTGAACTTAAAGAAGTCAAAGTTAAAAAATGGATTCCTGTAGAAGATTAGGAGAGTAAACATGTTATACAAAATCGTAAGTATCAAACATAGTAAAGGGGAGTTAAAAGGTTTAGATAGGCAGGATAACGGATATCCTATACGAATTGGAAGGATTATTAGTTTTGACATTAATGATATTTTGATTGACTTTCCATTGTTTATTAAATATGTAAGAGATTCCGATGGAACTCCAATGAGATGGATAATGCCGTTGAAAACAAGTTTTGTAAAGTCTTTTAAATATGTTAAAGATAATAATGAAGATGTTACTTATATAAATGTTGAAACGCAAAATTCTATTTATGAATTTGAGAAAGTGGATGATGAATAATGAATTATCTGGATTATACGCCTAGAACATTAACTGAAATTATTGGAAAAGAGGTAAATAAATGCCAGTAAGCAATGATAATTTTTATAAACCAGAAGAAGCTCTGCACGAATTGCAAGTACAAGAAACTATTCTTAAAACAGCAATTGACGTACAAGTTGTATTGAGAATTTTAGTTGATAAAGAGATAGTAACCCGTGAAGAAGTGCAGAAATATAGAGAAGAAGTAAGTAATAGCCCTAAATATAAAATTGTACTTGATGATATTCGAAGACAAAAAGCAGGATTCCAAGCTGCTAAAGATAATCCTAAAGAATATTTACAAGCATTATTGAGGGCAAAAATGAATGGTAATATAAAATGAAATTTTCCTTTCATCAATCAGGAGGTCAATATGAGAGATAAGAATAGAATACCAGAATTTATTAAAGAATTAGAAAGAATATGAATGCAATGTTATCCAGATTGGAGATTTGGTCAGTTAATGATAAACTTTCTAAATTATGTTGCAATTCATAAACTAGACCCATTCTTTCCAGAAGAAGATGAGATGTTAAAGTACCTGAAAGAATATGAGAAGAAAAGTCCATATTATAAGGAGAATAAATAGAATTCTAAATTATGTGGTGGTGGAATATGTAGACACAAGTAATTGTGTATCGAGTAGCGAGAAATGTATAGAAATATACGATTGAATAGCACTAGGCTGTTAACCTGGGGCACGGTGGTTCTTCATCCTCGGTAGGCTAGGATCTGTACAATAATGTACCTGTGAGGTGAAAATCCTCACCCACATATTTTATAAAAAGGAAGTGATTATTTATTGCCAAAAGAACAGTATAAAAAATATCATATGTGTGAACCAATACATAAAAGTAATTTAGAGAATATCTATTATAAAATGCGTTATTATTATAATGCACAAACAGAATTATTCGATAGAGAATTATCTTCATTGAGAGGACAATATGATAATACATCAACATTTAGTGAAGATAAGCGCAAATCAAATAAATATGCTTATAATTTGTTTCAATTTTGTAAAGAGATTCTAATAGAAGAAACACATCATCCATTTGATTATGCATTGTGGAGATTAACTGATAAAAATAATGTTAAATTACAATATTGGATTGATGAGTGTAAAAGATTTCAAGAGAATGGAGAATTGAATTTTCTAAATAAATACAAGGAAATATCTAGAAATAATATAGAGAATATATATTATAGAGTACGTTGTTATTATGAAATAAAATCTAAAATATATAGAGATGAGTTGGATTTTTATTCAAGATATGATTCTGGTATTAGTTATGTTATAGATATGATAAGATTAAAAGCTAGTAAAGGTTTAAAAACATTAAAAGATAAATGTGAAAAAATTGTAGAAATTGAAACAAAACGTCCATTTGATTATAGATTATGGGAAACAATATCAATTCTTGATAAATATGAATACTGGCTTATTACATATAAGAAATTAAAGTCTAACGGAGAATTAGATTTTATAGAGAAATATAAATTTGATGAAAAGGAGATTTAATGAATTACGAAGATTTTCTAAAACAAAAGGATTACGTTCTAGAAAGTAGTGGATTTAATATCGATAAAGATAAATTAAATCCAATGCTATTTGATTTCCAGAAGGATGTAGTAAGATGGGCGTTAGCAAAAGGTAGAGCTTGTATTTTTGCATCTTGTGGCTTGGGAAAAACGTTAATGCAATTATCATGGGCGCATCAAGTACATTTACATACAGGTGGTAAAGTTTTGATTCTTGCGCCATTATCGGTTGCGGATCAAACGAAAAGAGAAGCGGAGAAATTTCATTATATTGCAAAAGTATGTGAGAAACAAGAAGATTGTATTGATGGAATCAATATTACAAACTATGAAAAGCTAGACAAATTCGTAGCAAATGAATTTGTTGGAGTAGTCTTAGACGAGAGTTCAATTCTTAAATCCTACACTGGTAAAATGAGGACTTCTATTATCGAAAATTTTCAAAATGTTCCCTATAAATTAGCTTGTACTGCAACACCTGCTCCAAATGATTATATGGAGTTAGGAAATCATTCTGAATTTTGTGGAGTTATGACACGTTCAGAAATGTTATCAATGTTCTTTGTTCATGATGGTGGTCAAACATCTAAGTGGAGATTAAAAGGTCATGCAAAAGATGTATTTTGGCAATGGATGGCAAGTTGGTCTGTATTTATTGATAATCCATCAAATTTAGGATATGACGGTACAGATTATGAATTACCTAATCTGAATGTTCATGAGATTGTTGTTGATGGAGATGAACCATTTACTGAATCACTTACATTAACAGAACGTAGAAATGCAAGAAAAGAAACTCTTGAATTAAGATGTCAAAGGGCTGCGGAATTGGTAAATAGTTCAGATGAACAGTGGTTAGTTTGGTGTGATTTAAATGCAGAAGGCGATAGATTAAATGAGTTGATTGAAGAAAGTAAAAATGTACAAGGAAGTGATAAGAATAAATACAAAAGTGAAACAATGTTGTCATTCTCAGACGAAACATTAAAATGTCTTATCAGCAAACCAAAATTGGCAGGATATGGGATGAATTGGCAGAATTGTCACAATGTTATTTTTACTGGTCTTTCGGATAGTTTTGAACAGTATTATCAAGCTGTGAGAAGATGTTGGCGTTTTGGTCAGACTCAAGAAGTTAATGTATATATAATCATTTCAGCAAAAGAAGGTTGTGTAAAAGAGAATATTGAAAGAAAACAGTTAGATTTTATCACTATGAGGGATGCAATGATTAATCTAACTAAAGAGATTACTAAGAAAGAGCTTAAATCAACGTGTAGGCTTACTACACCATATGAAGCAAATACAACAATGAAATTGCCAAACTGGGAGGAATTTAAATAATGATGAACGTAATTGATCAAACAGTAGCAAATAGATATGCACTTTATCATGGAGACAGTGTAGAAATTACTAAGGAGATTCCAGATAATAGCATTCACTACACTATCTTTTCACCACCATTTTCACAGTTATATGTGTACTCTAATTCAGATAGAGACATGGGTAACTGTAAAGGTGATGAAGAATTCTATAATCATTTCAAATATCTTGCAAAAGAATTATATAGAATTACAATGCCTGGACGACTTCTGAGTTTTCACTGTATGGATTTACCTCTCATGAAGTCAAGAGATGGTGTAATTGGACTGAAAGATTTTCCTGCGCTCATGCTTAAAATCTTTCAGGATTGTGGATTCATCTACCATAGTAAAGTAACTATTTGGAAGAATCCTGTTACAGAAATGCAAAGAACAAAAGCACTTGGGCTTTTACATAAACAGATTAAGAAAGATAGTAGTATGAGTCGTCAAGGACTTCCAGATTATGTGATTACGGTTAGGAAGCCTGGTGATAATCCAGAACGAGTAGAACATACAAATGAATCATTTCCTGTTAATGTATGGCAAAATTACGCTTCACCTGTATGGATGGATATTAGGCAGAGAATAATCCTTTTGAAAATTTAGGCAGATTCCGTATTACATATTATTGTAACTGTGATGAATGCAGCGAAGGATATGGAAGATTAACTAGTACAGGGCATATTTGTCATAGTGATTACACAATCGCTGTTGACCCTGATGTAATTCCATATGGCACTACAGTATATATCAATGGCAATGAATACTATGCAGATGATTGTGGTGGAGGAATTAATGGTAACGAGATAGATATTTATGTAGATCATCATGAACTCACAACAAAGAATGGAGTTGATTATTATGATGTATTTATCAAGAAGTAAGGAGAATAAATGTTAAAGAAAACGTATTTAATCAATCTATCAAATATTAATGATTTACAGAATTTTGTAAATGATTTAAATAATATGGTGATTTCTGATGTAGATGCAATGGTTGGAAGATATACAATTGATGCTAAATCTGTATTAGGAATGATGTCAATATGCAACAGAAATATTAGAGTTGGGATACATAGTTGTTCATCATATGATTTTCAATGTTTTAAAAATATTTGTGAAAAGTACGAGGTGATTGAATGAAAAAGAAAATATATTTGTCTGGTGCAATGGGATGTTATTTGGGAACAAAAGAAGAAGGTTACGCTGAAACATGGAGAAAAGAAACAGAAAAAGAATTTCAGTTAACTAATTCTAATTTCAATATTTTCAATCCAACGAGATATTACAATTATAATGAACATTCTGATGGAAAAGAAGTTATGAGATACGAGTTAAATCAATTAAAAACATCAGATATCTTATTAGTAAATTTAAAAGATGTCGATTCATCTGTAGGAACAATCGAAGAGATTTTTTATGCATATATTTTGTGTTTACCAATTATTGGATTTTTACCAGAGTTAGATAATACAAATAATACTTTTGTTCATCCTTGGTTATATGAACAAATTGACAAAGTTTTTGAGGGTAAAGATTCTATGCAGGATGCAATTTATTATATTGAAGATTATTATGGAGAATAAACTATGGCAGTGAAACTTAGAGAGGAATCTGAAAAATCAACAAAATCTTATTTCACGAAAGAAGAAAAAGAGGTTCTTCTTGATTTGATTTGTAGCAAACAGATTCATTTAATTCTTAAAAATCATAAAAACTATGAAAATGAAAAATATCAGAATTTAGAGGAACTTAAAGTTAAAATAAAAGATATGTAAGAAAGGATTTTATTTATGAAAACAAATTATGAAAGAATTATCGCTTTAGAGAATATAACTCTAGGCGATTGTATCTATATGTATGGGATTAGAAAGGAGATGGCAGTAATTGAAAACGGAGAAGTGGTAGATTTTGTAAAAGAAAATATTGATATGTAAAATAGGAGGAATTATATTGAAAGTAATTAAGAGAGATGCTAGTTTAGTTGAGTTTGATGGGCAAAAAATTTACAATGCTATTATGAAGGCTATGGAGAATGGTTCAGGAATTGTAAAACCTAAAATTGCTGAAAGTGTTGCTAAAGAGATTGAAGAAAAATTTATAAATGAAAACGCAGATGAGATTGATATTTCGGATATTGAAAGTTTAGTCTATGATAAATTAATTACTAAAAAACAAAGACTTACTGCAAAATCATATGAAGGATATAGGAGAATCAGAGAATTTCAGCGTGAAAATAAAAATACAACAGACGAACAAATTATCCGCTTAGTAGAAGACTCCGATGAATATTTGAAGGATGAAAATGCGAATAAAAACCCCGTATTGAATCCAACAAAAAGAGATTATATTGCCGGATCAGTAAGTTCAGATGCAACAAAAAGATATTTGCTTTCCCCAGATATTGTACAGGCACATACGGATGGACTAATTCATTTTCATGATTCAGATTATTTTATTCAACACATGCATAATTGCGACTTGATTAATCTCGAAGATATGCTTCAGAACGGAACAGTAATTAGCGACGTTATGATTGAAAAGCCGCATAGTTTTTCTATAGCCTGTAATATTGCAACTCAGGCAGTAGCTCAAATCGCCAGCAATCAGTATGGAGGGCAAAGTATTTCTCTTGCTCATTTGGCTCCATTTGTGGAAGTTAGTAGAAAGAAAATTCGAAAAGAAGTAGAGCATGAATTGCGTGATATAGCCAACACAGCATTAAAAGGTGAAGAGTTTGAAAGGGTAGCCAACAAAATTACAGAAGAAAGACTCAGAAAAGAGATCGAAAAGGGTATTCAGACAATTCAGTATCAGTTAGTAACTCTTATGACGACAAATGGACAAGCGCCCTTTATTACTATTTTCATGTATTTAAACGAAGCAAAAAACAAAAGCGAAAAGAAAGATATTGCAATGCTCATCGAAGAAATGTTGAAACAGAGAATTCAAGGAGTTAAAAACGAAGACGGAGTTTATATCGCTCCAGCATTTCCTAAATTAATATATGTTTTGGAAGAAGACAATATCAAAGAGAGTTCTACATACTGGTATCTTACAAAATTGGCGGCAGAGTGTTCTTCTAAAAGGCTCGTACCAGACTATATCTCTGAAAAAATAATGCTTGAGCTGAAGGGCGACGTTTACACTTGCATGGGATGCAGGAGTTTTCTTACTGTTGACAGGTTTACGAGCAAGGTAGGCAATATTGCAAATGCAAAAAACTTTGACATCGGCAAGCATAAGTATTACGGACGTTTTAACCAAGGTGTCGTAACGATCAGCTTACCTGATATTGCCTTGTCGTCTAACGGAGATTTCGATAAGTTTTGGGATATATTTGAAGAAAGAACAGAGTTGTGTCATAAAGCATTAAGAGCAAGACTTGATAGGCTTTTAGGAACTTCATCAGACGTTGCACCTATCTTATGGCAGCATGGAGCTCTTGCGAGACTCAAAAAGCACGAGAAAATTGACCGCCTTCTTTACGATGGATATTCCACCATCTCTCTTGGCTATGCCGGACTGTATGAATGTGTCAAATTTATGACCGGATGCTCTCATTCAGACGAAGGAAAAGGAGAAGAATTTGGCTTGCAGGTAATGCAGGCATTAAATGATAAATGTAATCAGTGGAAAGAAGCAGAAAATATTGATTACAGTTTGTATGGAACGCCGCTGGAAAGCACAACATATAAGTTCGCAAAATGTTTAAAATCTCGTTTTGGAAAGGACATCTTTGTTAA
>OBLF01001381.1_pt1 | contig 19954 bp, 15 predicted proteins | sample 1519231 | NCBI WGS metagenome assembly OBLF01 (sample SAMEA2602895, study PRJEB22501) | metagenome | reverse complement strand
CTGGACGGCAAGCAGGCCGCCATTCTGGTGCCCACCACGGTGCTGGCCCAGCAGCATTACGCCACCGCCTGCGGCCGGTTCAAGGACTTTCCGGTGAAGATCGAGGTCCTCTCCCGGTTCACCACCGCCAAGGAGCAGAAGCGAATCCTGGAGGCGGCCCGCACCGGGAACCTGGACCTTTTGATCGGCACCCACAAGCTGCTGCAGAAGAGCATGGAGTTCAAGGACCTGGGCCTGCTGGTCATTGATGAGGAGCAGCGCTTCGGCGTGACCCACAAGGAGCGGCTCAAGGAGATGAGCCGCCAGGTGGACGTGCTGACCCTGTCGGCCACGCCCATCCCCCGGACGCTGAACATGGCCCTTTCCGGTCTGCGGGATATGTCCACCATTGAGGAGCCTCCCGCCGACCGCCAGCCGGTGCAGACCTATGTGTTGGAGCACGACTGGGCCATTCTGGAGGATGCCATGCGGAAGGAATTGGCCCGTGGCGGACAAATTTATTACCTCCACAACCGGGTGGAGACCATCGACCTGACGGCCTCTCGCATCCAGAAGCTGCTGGGGCCGGAGGTCCGGGTGGTGGTGGGCCATGGCAAGATGAGCGAGCAGGAACTGTCCGCCGTCATGCAGGCTATGGTGGACGGCGAAGCAGACATTCTGGTGTGCACCACCATCATCGAGACCGGCATTGACATTCCCAATGTCAACACCCTCATCATGGAGGACGCCGACCGGCTGGGCCTGGCCCAGCTCCACCAGATCCGGGGCCGCATCGGCCGCAGCACCCGCCGGGCCTATGCCTACCTCACCTACCAGAAGGGCAAGATCCTGCAGGAGACCGCCGCCAAGCGGCTGGCGGCCATCCGGGAGTATGTGGAGTTCGGCTCCGGCTTCAAGATCGCCATGCGGGATCTGGAGATCCGGGGCGCCGGCAACTTGCTGGGGCCGGAGCAGTCCGGCTACCTGATGAGCGTGGGCTACGACCTCTATCTGAAGCTGCTGGAAGAAGCGGTTCTGGAGGAACGGGGCGAGGAGAAGCAGGTGGAGACGGAGTGCGCCGCCGACCTGACCCTGAACGCCAACATTCCGGAGCGGTATGTGGCTTCGCCGGAGCAGCGGATGGACCTTTACCGCCGCATTGCCGCCATCCGCACCAACGACGATGCCTCCGATTTGATGGACGAGATGATCGACCGCTACGGCGAGCCGCCGAAACCGGTGCTGGCCCTGCTGGACGTGGCGCTGCTGCGGGCGGCCGCCGCCAAGGCGGGGGTGTCCGACATCACCCAGAAGAAGGACATTCTCCGCTTCACATTGGCGGTGTTTCGGCCGGAGGCCCTTGTGCAGGTGTGCGGCCTGGCCAAGTACAAGTTCCGCCTGACCCTCTCCGCCGGAGAAACGCCTATGCTGACGCTGAAACTGAAGCCCGGCGCCGACGTGCTGGACACGGCTTTGGAACTGGTGGAGGACCTGAAACTGGCCGCCCAGCCCCCGAAGCAGGCGTGAAGTGCACCAACGAAGATGTTGATAAAAACGGGACGCAGGAATTTTCCTGCGTCCCGTTTGGTATTTGCTCGCCGTTTATCCGTGTGTGCTTTTCATCAGCCGCAGCAGGTTTTCCAGGGTGTACCGGTAGTTCCGGCGGCTGAAAGGCCGGGACTCGCTGTAGTCCATGGCCTGGCGGTTGATGGAGAACGCGGCGGTGACGCCGGAATCCGGGTCGGCGCTGACGGACTCCACATCCTCCGCCACGCTGCCTGCAATGACGGCCACCGGCACGCCCTGCCGTTTGGCCCGTCTGCTGACGCCGCTGACCACCTTGCCCCGAATGCTCTGGCTGTCGAACCGGCCCTCGCCGGTGATGACCAGATCGCAGTTCTTCAGCTTTCCGTCAAAGTCCACCAGATCCAGCACCGCCTCAATGCCGGGGCAGAGGGTGCCGTCCAAAAACGCCAGGATGCCGGCACCGAAGGCTCCGGCGGCCCCGGCGCCGGGCACATCCGCTACAGCGCGGTGCAGTTCCCGCTGGATCACGGCGTCCAGGGCTTTCAGCTGGCCGTCCAGAAATTCCACCATGGCAGGGTCCGCCCCTTTCTGGGGGCCGAAGATATAAGACGCCCCAGTGGGACCGTGCATGGGGTTGTCAATGTCGCACATGGCGGTGAGCTTCACAGTTTGCAGCAGCTGCCGGGCCCCGCTGACATCGATATGGGCGATTTGGTCCAGGGTGCCGCCGGTGGGCACGAAAGCCTGTCCCGCCCGGTCCAGAAACCGGACCCCCAGGGCCGCCGCGCAGCCGCAGCCGCCGTCGTTGGTGCAGCTGCCGCCCAGGCCCAGCAGGATCTGGGTGCTGCCCTGCTCCACCGCATGGCGGATCTGCTGGCCCACGCCGTAGGTGCTGGTAATGCGGGGGTCCCTGCGGTCTCCCACCAGGGGCAGCCCTGCGGAGGAGGCCATTTCGATCACGGCCCTGCCGCCATCCAGCCGCAGGTAAGCGGCTTCCATGTCCTGGCCGAAGGGGCCCTGGACCGTGACGGGGACCAGTTCTCCGCCGCAGACCTGATGGAAGCAGTCCACGGTGCCCTCGCCGCCATCCGCCACGGGAATGGCGGTCAGTTCACAGTCCGAGAGTACTTCCGCAAAGCACGCCCGGGCAATGTCACAGATCTCTCCGCTGCTCAGAGATCCCTTGAAGGAATCTGAGATCACAATACACTTTTTCATAGCTTAGGCGTTCACCCCGTTTTCAGACTTGCCGTTCAGGACCACCGGCCGGTCGTTGAAATATTCGCTGTAGGGGATGCCCGCCAGACAGCAGGACAGCATGGCCTCCACTGCAGAGCTGATGTTCTCCGGCAGGGCGTCGGCAGGGAACCAGCGGAGCCCGGCGTTCTTCTCCGGCTCCATGACGGCGGGCTCCCCCTGGTACCTCCGGATCACGAAGCACATGTCGTAATAGGTGCGGCCATCGCCCCCGGCTACCCGGTGGCACAGGTGGACAAATTCCGCGTCGGCGGGGTCTACGGTGATGCCCAGCTCTTCCCGGCACTCCCGGGCCACGGCCTGGCGGGCCGTCTCGTTTTCGTCCACATGGCCGCTGCCGGCAAAGTCCCAGGTGCCGTCCATGTAGCCGGTGTTCTGCCGCAGGTGCAGCAGCACCTCCCGGCCATGGGGGCCCTCCCGCAGCAGGATGGGGAACACGGCGGAATAGGAACGGTAATGTTCCGGTCGGATCATAAAAAGCCCCCCTTTACCGGATGTCCACCCGCTCCACGGCGGTGCAGAGGCCGGTGGCGCTGTCCAGGGTGAAAATGGCCCCCTGGAGCTTGCAGGGACCGTCTGGGTTGCGGTAGCGCCCCGGCAGGCCCCCCAGGAACGTTTCCACCGACTGGGACGGGTCCACGCCCAGCACGGATTCGATGGGGCCGGTCATGCCCAGGTCCGTGATGTAGCCGGTGCCGTGGGGGTAGACCCGTTCGTCGGCGGTGGGCACATGGGTGTGGGTGCCCCAGACGGCGCTGGCCCGGCCGTCCAGATAGTATCCCAGGGCCAGCTTTTCACTGGTGGCCTCCGCGTGAAAGTCCACCAGGGTGAAATCCGCGGAGCCCTGCTCCAGCAGCCGGTCCGCCAGGGTGAAGGGATTTTCAGAGTTCCATTGCAGGGTGCACCGGCCAATGAGGCTGATGACCCGGATGCGCAGGCCGTTGAGGTCAAAGATCTCACAGCCGTGGCCCGGCATCCGGCCCGACAGGTTGGCGGGCCGCAGCAGCCAGGGCGTCTCGTCCAGCATCCGGCCGATCTCCATTTTGCCGAAGGTGTGGTTGCCCAGGGTCACGGCATCGGCCCCGGCGTCGTAGACCCGCCAGGCCTGCTTGCAGGTCAGGCCCACGCCGGAGATGTTCTCGCCGTTGACCACGGTGAAGGAAATGTTTTTCAGTTTTTGCAGGGGCCGCAGGTGGCGTTCCAGATGAGCCAGGCCGGATTCGCCCACCACGTCGCCCACCGCCAGAATGGAATAGAGCATGAATGACCTCCTATGGGTTGAGGATGGAAAGGTGCCTTTATTTTATCCCACTTTTCCCGTTTTGGCAAGGCGGAGGCCGGGGCGGCGTGAGGGCCCTGCTGAAAAAGAAACGGAGGATTCCGGCGAAAACAGTGAAAATACACAATTGTAATTTGCACAGGAGCCTTATATAATGATGGTTAATGACATCACAGATAGTAAGAATCCTTGATTATGGAGGAACAGATATGGCAGTGAAGTTGGAGCTGTACCGTGTCTTTAAAGAGGTAGCGGAGACGGGAAATATTTCGGCGGCGGCGAAAAATTTGTACATCTCCCAGTCGGCGGTGAGCCAGTCCGTCAAGCAGCTGGAAACGGCCCTGCAGGCCCGGCTGTTTGCCCGGTCTCCCCGGGGCGTGACCCTGACGGGGGAGGGGCAGATGCTCTATCAGTACGTCCGCAACGCCCTGGGCCTGCTGGCCACCGGCGAGGACAAGCTGTCCCAGGCCCAGCAGCTGCTGCTGGGCACGCTGACCATCGGTGCCAGCGACACGGTGACGGGCCAGTTTCTGACCCCCTACCTGGACGCCTTCCACCACCAGCACCCCGGCATCCGGCTGAAGATCGTCTCCGGCCGCAGCGCCAAGGTGGTGAGCATGCTCCGCTCCGGCGGGGTGGACATCGCCTTCGCATCCTCTCCCAAGGATGCCACCCTGGAGACCTGGCCCTGCTTTTCTACCCATTCCGTATTCGTGGCAGGGAAGAACTACCCCTGTGACTTCAACCGCATTTACAGCCGCCAGGAGATCGCGGAGTTTCCCCTGATCCTGCTGGAGCGGAAGGCCAGTTCCCGGGTGTTTCTGGAACAGGAGTTCCTGAAAGCCGGCGTGACCCTGACGCCGGAGATCGAGCTCTCCTCCCGGCAGCTGCTGGTGACCCTGGCGGGCATCGGCCTGGGCGTGGCGGGCGTGACGCTGGAATTTGTCCGGAAGGACCTGGAGAGCGGGGACATCCGCCTGCTGAAAACGGACTTCACCATCCCGGAGCGCAGCGTGGACATGTGCACGCTGAAGGAGGTCCCCCCCACGGCGGCGGCCACGGCCTTCATGGAAATGGTGCGGAAGGGCGTGTGACCTCTTGGAGCAGTTCCTGCTTGTTTTTGAGATGATCGGAACGGTGGCCTTTGCCGCCTCCGGCGCCCTGGTGGGCATCCACAAGGGGATGGACGTGTTCGGCGTGTGCATCCTGGGACTGACCACCGCCTGCGGCGGGGGCATGGTACGGGATGTGCTGCTGGGCAATACGCCGCCCGCCGCCTTTCAGGACCCGGTGCCCTCGGCTGTGGCGGTGGCCACCTCGCTGATCCTGTTTCTCTCCGGCGTGCGGCACCTGCTGATGGGCAACCAGCGGCGCTATGACCTGTTCATGCTGCTGATGGACAGCGTGGGCCTTGGCATCTTCACCGTCATGGGCGTCCGGACGGCCTGGCACTGCGTGGAGGAGCCGCCGCTGTACCTGCTGGTGTTCGTGGGAGCCGTCACCGGCGTGGGCGGCGGACTGCTGCGGGACATCATGGCCCGGGACATGCCCTATATTTTCATCAAGCATATTTACGCCTGCGCGTCCCTGGCGGGGGCGCTGCTGTGCGGGCTGATGCGGCCTGTGGGGGAGATGCCGGCCATGGTGGCCGGGGCGGCGCTGGTGTTTGTGATCCGGTGCCTGTCCGCCCATTACCGGTGGAATCTGCCGAAAACCTGCGATTAAAGGGAAAATGTTGAAAAAACGGGAATTTCCGGGGGAAAATTCAGCCCTCCGCCCCCTTGACAATCAAAATTCCCCGTGCTATATTGAATCCATTGTGAAAAAGGCTTGGAAAAGGACGCTGTCCGGAACGCGCAGCAGAGAGACGCCGCCTCAGGCTGTGAGCGGCGTTTGCTTGGACCGGAACAGTCACCGCCTTGGAGCTGCCCGCCGATATGTAGGCCGGGACGGGATCTCCCGTTACAGAGAACACGAGCGGCACAACGATGCCGAAAGAACGCTTTGACCGTGCATACTTCCTTCGGAAAGGAAGGGTGTGTGCGGGAAACCCATCCAGGGTTTCCTGCGCCATTGAAATCCGGCAAAAGCCTGAAAGGGTTTTGCCTGCTTGCACACAAGGCGGGCTTTCGTCTTGTGTGCAAGCAGGGTGGAACCGTGGAGCTTTTCGCTTCACCCCTGATTGAAACAGGGGTGAGGCGTTTTTGTTTTGCCCCGGGGCGGCGCGGCCGCCAGAGGAAAGGAGACATTGCAATGTCTGAGGAAAAGAAAGAATTCAGTTTTGAAAACGAGGAGTACCGCCAGACCTATTGGCACACCTGCTCCCACATCATGGCCCAGGCCGTCAAGCGGCTGTGGCCCGAGGTGAAGCTGGCCATCGGCCCCTCCATCAAAGAGGGCTGGTACTATGATATGGACGCCCCCTTCGCCTTCACGCCGGAGCATATGGCCGAGATCGAGGCCGAGATGCGGAAGATCTGCAAGGAGAAGCTGAAGCTGGAGCGGTTCGAACTGCCCCGTGAGGAAGCCATCAAGTTCATGGAGGAGAAGAACGAGCCTTTCAAGGTGGAACTGATCCAGGACCTGCCGGAGGATGCCCACATCTCCTTCTACAAGCAGGGCGAGTTCACCGACCTGTGCGCCGGTCCCCACCTGGACTCCACCGGCCGGGTGAAGGGCAACGCCATCAAGCTGCTGGCCTGCAACGCCGCCTACTGGCGGGGCGACTCCAACCGGGAGACCCTTCAGCGCATTTACGGCATCGCCTTCCCCAAGAAGGAGGAACTGGACGCCTATCTGGAGCGCATTGAGGAGGCCAAACGCCGGGACCACCGGAAGCTGGGCCGGGAGCTGGGCCTGTTCATGACCAACGATCTGGTGGGCAAGGGTATGCCCATGTTCCTGCCCAAGGGCTACACTGTGTGGCAGATCCTGGAGAATTATATCAAGGAGAAGGAGCGCAAGCTGGGCTACCAGCATGTCATGACCCCCTGCGTGGGCACCGTGGACCTGTACCGCACCTCCGGTCACTGGGATCACTATAAGGAGAACATGTTCCCCGCCATGGAGGTGGAGGACGAAAGCTTCGTGCTCCGGCCCATGAACTGCCCCCACCACATGATGATCTACGCCAACCGGCCCCATTCCTACCGCCAGCTCCCCGTCCGCATCGGCGAGGTGGCCCACGACTTCCGCTTTGAGGCCAGCGGCACCCTGAAGGGCATCGAGCGCGCCCGGCATTTCTGCCAGAACGACGCCCACCTGTTCGTCACCCCCGACCAGATCAAGAGCGAGGTCGCCTCTGTCTGTGACCTGATCTTCGACGTGTACAAGGACTTCAACATCACCGATTACCGCTGCGTCCTGTCCCTCCGCGACCCGGCGGACAAGAAGAAGTACCATGATGACGACGAGATGTGGAACAAGGCGGAAAGCGCCCTCCGCGAGGTGCTGACCGAGCTGGGCATCCACTTCACCGAGGAGATCGGCGAGGCCGCCTTCTACGGCCCCAAGCTGGATGTGAACGTGAAGCCCGCCGTGGGCAACGAGTACACCCTGTCTACCTGCCAGCTGGACTTCTGCCTGCCTGAGCGGTTCCACCTGAAGTACGCCGACCAGAACGGCGAGGAGCAGACCCCCGTGGTGCTGCACCGGGCCATCCTGGGCTCTCTGGACCGGTTCATGGCCTACCTGATCGAGGAGACCATGGGTGCGTTCCCCGCCTGGCTGGCTCCTGTCCAGGTGAAGGTACTGCCCGTTACCGACCGTGCCGCGGAGTATGCCAACGAGATCTCCGCCGCGCTGGATGCTAAGGGCTTCCGGATGGAAGTGGACGAGCGCAACGAGAAGATCGGCAAGAAGATCCGGGAAGCCACCCTGGAGAAGGTGCCCTACATGCTGGTGGTGGGCGACCGGGATATGGAGAACAAGACCGTTTCCGTCCGCACCCGCAGCGGCGAGGATCTGGGCGCCATGAGCTTGGAAGCCTTTGCGGCCAAGCTGGGCGAGGACGTGGCGACCAAGGCCATCCACTGAGACAAATTGCACAAAACAGGCCCCGGCGGAATCTCCGCCGGGGCCTGTTTTTGCAGGATGGACAGGTGATTTGCAAGGGAAGACGGTCAAAACGAATCAAATTTCCAAGAAATGCAAGAGCGATGATGGGGCTATGCAAAAAAATCAACAAAAAGTGGAATCGGCTCTTGTAAAATGAAATTTTATCATGTATGATATGCACATGGTTTGGGAAGACCAGATCGTATACCGTATCATATTATTTTTTAGATAAGAGGGATTGTACATGAAAAAGTTTTTGTCCTTGATCTTGGCCCTGGGTATGGTCGCCTCCCTGGCAGGCTGCGGCGGCAGCTCTTCCTCCGGCGATGCTTCTTCTGACAACAGCAGCGACAGCTCCACCAGTGCCCCCGCCGCTTCCGCAAAGCTGCGCTTCGTCACCGGCGGCGAGTCCGGCACCTATTATGCCTTCGGCTCCGTCATCGCCCAGCACGCCACCAACAACACCAATGTGGCCGTCACCGGCCTGGTGGGCAACGGCTCCAAGTCCAACGTGGAAGAGCTGGCCGACGGCAACGCGGAGCTGGCCTTCTGCCAGTCCGACGTGATGGCTTACGCTTACAACGGCACCAACCTCTTCGAGGAGCCCATCGACTGCTTCTCCACCGTGGCCGCCCTGTACATGGAGGATGTGCAGATCGTCACCACCGATCCCAGCATCAAGACCGTGGCTGACCTGGCCGGCAAGAACGTCTCTGTGGGTGCTGCCGGTTCCGGCGTGTACTTCAACGCTGTGGATATCCTGAGCGCTTACGGCCTGGGCGACCTGGACGCTGAGGGCAAGTTCACCCAGATCAACGCCACCTATCAGAGCTTCGGCGACAGTGCCGACTCCCTGAAGGACGGCAAGATCGACGCCGCCTTCATCGTGGCCGGCGCTCCCACCACCGCCATCACCGACCTGTCCACCACCAAGACCGCTTACCTGGTGTCCCTGGACGATGAGCATATCGACAGCCTGCTGTCCGCCTCTCCCTACTACACCAAGCACATCATCCCCGCCGGTACCTACAACGGCCAGGATGAGGATGTCACCACCGTGGCCGTGGGCGCTGTGATCCTGGCCCGTGACGATGTGTCCGAGGATGCCATCTATGCCTTCACCGCCGACATCTTCGACAATGCCGCTGACCTGGTCAGCAGCCACGCCAAGTACGGCGAGCTGTCCACCGAGTTCGGTGCCTCCATCACCTCCGTGCCCTATCATCCCGGCGCTGCCAAGTACTTCGCCGAAAAGGGCTTCGATGTGGCTACCAAGTAAAAATCTGAACGGCATCTTTACAAAAAGACCCTTATAATAGGTTTTGGATGAACCCCAATCAGGCTGCGGCGGAGAAATCCGCCGCAGCCATGACCCGTTCTAAGAGGAGAAGTGGTTTTTCCGCCGGAAAGGAAGGGTGTGTGCGGGAAACCCATCAGGGGTTTCCTGCGCAATTTCAATGAAACTTTTCGGGGAAGCGCCCCGGAAAGCTGCGGCGGAGAAATCCGCCGCAGCCATGACCCGTTCTAAGAGAAGAAGTGATGATTTCTTCCGGAACGGCAGCTACCCCAGTCCCCGGTTGAGAAGGACAGGCGCGCCTGCCCCTGTCAACTGCGGATGTGAGAAAACGATCAAGGAGGAGACGCTATGGGCCTGTTCAAAAAGCAGAAAGACCCCGTCGTGGAAATGGAAAAGGACCTCGTGCACGAGGAAAACGGCATGGAGCACGACATCCAGGCGGATGTGGACGCCGTGATGAAAAAGTATGACCGGGAATCCAACACCCGGGTGTGGGAGGGGATTCCCAAAACGATGCTGCGGGCATTGATGGCGGGCTTCTCCGTGTACTGCATCCTGATGACCCTGTTCAGCAAGGCCCTGCCGGAGCGGCGGCTGTCCCTGTTCCTGGGATTCATCGTCATCATCGGCTATCTGGTGTACCCCGCCAAGAAGGGGGATACCCGGGTCAACCATGTGCCCTGGTATGATTGGATTCTGATGGTGCTGGGCGCGGGCAGCTTCTTCTACTTTGCCATCAACGCCTTCTCCATCATCCAGCTGGCCACGAAGCTGCAGCCCATCCATATCGTCATCGGCACCATCGGCATCCTGGTACTCATCGAGCTGTGCCGCCGGTGCGTGGGCCTGCCCATCCTGTGCGTACTGTGCGCCCTGCTGATTTACACCTTCTACAACCAGCTCAGCTGGGACCCCAGCTTCTATAAGGCCCTGAAAAACATCGTCTATAAGCTGTTTTATACCACCAGCGGCGTCATCGGCACCCCGGTGAGCGTCTGCTACACCTACATCGTCCTCTTCATCATCTTCGGCGCGTTCCTGGAGCGCACCGGCATCGCCAACTTCTTCATCAGCTTTGCCAACCGTCTGGCCGGATGGTCCTCCGGCGGTCCCGCCAAGGTGGCCGTCATCTCCTCCGCCCTGTGCGGCATGGTGTCCGGCTCCTCCGTGGGCAACACCGTGACCACCGGCTCCGTCACCATCCCCATGATGAAAAAGACGGGCTACAAGCCGGAGTTTGCAGGCGCCGTGGAAGCAGCCGCCTCCACCGGCGGCCAGATCATGCCCCCCATTATGGGCGCCGCCGCCTTCCTGATGGCGGAGTACATGAACATCCCCTATGCCCAGGTGGCTGTGAAGGCCATTCTGCCCGCCCTGCTGTATTTTACCGGCATCTTCATCGCCGTCCATCTGGAGGCCAAGAAGCTGGGCCTGAAGGGTATGCCCAAGTCTGAAATGGTGCCCTGGTCCTCTCTGGCCAAGCAGGCATATCTGATCATCCCCCTGGCCCTGCTGATCTGGCTGGTGTCCTCCGGTACCCGCACCATGCAGTTCTCCGCGGCGGTGTCCATTCTGGCCGCCATTGTGGTGGGCTTCCTGAATAAGGAAGAACGGCTGACCTTCGGCAAGATCGTGGAGGCCCTGGAGGCCGGTGCCAAGGGCGCCATCACCGTGGCTGTGGCCTGCGCCATGGCAGGCATGATCGCCGGATGCATCACCGTCACCGGCCTTGCCTCCATCCTTATCAACGCCATCGTTCAGGCGGCGGGCGACGCCACCATCCTGGGTCTGGCCCTGACCATGGTCTGCTGCATCATCCTGGGCATGGGCGTGCCCACCACCGCCAACTACTGCATTATGGCCTCCACCTGCGCCCCCATTCTGATCCAGATGGGCTTCCCCCTGGTGGCTGCCCACTTCTTTGTGTTCTACTTCGGCATCGTAGCGGACATCACCCCGCCGGTGGCCCTGGCCGCCTACGCCGGTGCCGCCATCGCCAAGGCCAACCCCATGAAGACCGGCTTCAACGCCACCAAGCTGGCCATTGCCGCCTTTGTGGTGCCCTACATTTTCGCCTACAGTCCCGCTATGCTGTTTGAGAACGTGTCCGGCCCCCTGGCCGTGGTCCAGATCGTCATCAGCGCCTTGCTGGGCCTCTTCGGCATCGCCGCAGCCCTCAACGGCTACCTCTACAAGAAGATCCCCGTGCTGTTCCGCCTGGCTCTGGTGGCCGGCGGCCTGTGCATGATGATCCCCGGCACCGCTTCCGACGTGGCTGGCTTCATCGTGGTGGGCGGCATTGTGCTGGTCCAGCGCATGAGCGCCAGAAAGCTGGCCGCCTGAATTGGAACCGAACACCGCTTCCGTTGGAAAATTCCGGCAGAAGCGGTGTTTTTTTGCAGATATGCGGAACCTTTTGGGGCAGGTAACCGTCTATGTAAACAAGAGAAATCCGCCGCAAAAAATTGTTACTGTTTTGTTGTTGATTTGCCCTCTTAACTATATTAGCATGAATGAACTGAAAGGAAACGGGCCTCCGGCCCTTGTGAACTGTAAAGGAGAAATGACATGGCAGAGATCATGGAAGAGAAGAAGGAGCTGACTCCGGCGGAGATGGCCGCCCCGGCGGCAGAGCCTGCCCCGGCGGCGAAAAAGCCGGGAAAAAGTCCGGCTGACAAGAAAAAGCGGCGGCGCCTGATCCGCCGGATCATTGCACTGATCGTGGTCATTGCGCTGATCGCAGGGGGCGTGGTGTTCTTCAAGAAAAAAGGCGGCGCCAGCAGCGAGGTGGGCACGGGTGTTGTGGAGTATGGCTCCATCACCTCCGTGGTGGATGGCAGCGGCCTGGTGAAGGCCAAGAACAGCGAGACCATCAGCCTGACCACGGCAGGCACTGTGATGGACGTGTTCGTGGAGGAGGGCCAGCAGGTGGAGCAGGGGGACCCCCTGTTCACCATTGATTCCCCCAACGCCGCCACCGAGGTCCAGAAGGCCCGGGACGAGGTGGAGGGCTACCAGAAGCAGATCAACACCCTGCAGAAGGACATTGCGGGGCTGAACCTGTCCCCGTCCTATGCCGGCAAGCTGATGGACGTGGTGACCCTGAACCCCGGCGATGAGATCAGCAAGGGCACCAAGGTGGCCACGCTGGCGGACGATACCCGGATGCGGCTGGAGCAGTATTACAGCTACGCCTACGCCGGGGAGCTGAAGGCGGGGCAGAAGGTGCAGGTTTCCATTCCCGCCCTGATGACCACCGTAGAGGGCACGGTGGAGGCGGTTCACATGGTCAGCCGCATCACGCCGGAGGGCTCCAAGCTCTTCTCCGCCGAGATCGTGATCCCCAACGAGGGCGTACTGGCTAAGGACATGGTGGCCACCGCCACCGCTACAGTGGGCGGAGAAACCGTGTACCCCTACGAGGCCGCCAAGCTGGAATACTACCGGGTGGGCGATCTGAACTCCACCGTCAGCGGTACGGTCATTTCCAGCAGCCTGGTGGATTATCTCTCTGTGAAGCCCGGCCAGGTGCTGGTGCGCATCGACGGCGAGGACAGCGAAACAGAGATCTTTACCGCCCAGCAGAACCTGGAAGAAGCCCAGAAAAAGCTGGAGGCCGCCCAGAAGAATCTGGACAACTGCAACGCTGTGGCTCCCATTTCCGGCCAGGTCATCGGCCTGTCTGTGACCCAGGGCCAGGAGCTCCAAGCCAACAGCACCCTGGTGACCATCTCCGATACCTCCACCGTGACCATCAGCGCCACAGTGGACGAGCGGAACATCAGCTACATCAAGACCGGCATGTCCGTGAATCTGGACCAGTGGGGCACCAGCGCCTTCGGCACTGTGGAAACCGTGAGCCTTTCCAGCACGGTGAACAACGGCGTGGCCTCCTATCCCATCACCATTTCCGCCGACAATACGGAGGGCACCCTGCAGGTCAACAGCTATGTGAACTATGAGATCCAGGCCAGCCAGAATGACAATTGCCTGCTGGTGCCCATCCAGGCGGTGCGCACCGTGGGCCTGGAGGACGGCTCCTCCGCCACTGTAGTCTATGTCAAGGCGGACAGCCAGCCGGACAACGCCTTGGAGCTGCCCTATCAGGATGAGGAGATCCCCTCCGGCTTCTACCCCGTTCAGGTGGAGCTCGGCATCCAGGATACCTACAACGTAGAGATCAAATCCGGTCTGAACGAGGGCGACACGGTCTATACCCAGATGGTTTCCGATGTAGCCACGTCCTGGGGTTAAGCCATGGCGAAGCTGATCGAACTGCGAGACGTCTATAAGATCTACGGCGAGGGCCTTGAGAGCGAGGTCCGGGCCCTGGATGGCGTTTCGCTGGATGTGGAAAAGGGTGAATTTGTGGCGGTGGTGGGCCAGTCCGGCTCCGGCAAGTCCACTATGATGAATGTGCTGGGCTGCCTGGACATCCCTACCCGGGGCACCTACCGCCTGGACGGCGTGGACGTCCGGGAGCTGACCGACAAGGAACTCTCCCGCATCCGCAACAAGCAGATCGGGTTTATCTTCCAGCAGTACAACCTGATCCAGAATCTGACGGTGCTGGAAAACGTGGAGCTGCCGCTGATCTATCAAGGCATCGACCCCATTGACCGGCGGGATCTGGCGATACAGGCGCTGACCCGCGTGGGTCTCGCCGACCGGGCGCAGCATAAGCCTACCCAGATGTCCGGCGGCCAGCAGCAGCGTGTGGCCATCGCCCGGGCCATTTCCACCCATCCGCCCATCATCATGGCGGATGAGCCTACCGGCGCATTGGATTCCCGGACGGGCCACGAGGTGCTGGGCTTTCTCCAGCAGCTGAATAAAGAGGGCAGCACCGTCATTCTCATTACCCATGACAACGGTATTGCCGCTACGGCCCGGCGCATCGTGCGCATTGCCGACGGCAAGATCATCGAGGATCATCCCCAGGAGGTGGATTGGTATTGAATATCGGGCAGGCATTTAAGATGGCCTGGCGTTCCATCTGCGGCAAAAAGGGCCGCAGCGCGTTGACCATCCTTTCCATCTTCATCGGCATCGCCGCCGTCATGACCATCGTTTCCACCATGGAGGGCATGAAGGCCAAAACCATGGAGCAGTTTGCCGCAATGGGTTCCAACCGCATTACGGTAAGCGTTTATTCCTGGATGTATGATGAGGACGGCAATCAGATCTCCAAGGACTATTTTACCGGCCTCTATAAATTCTGCTCCGCGTTGAAGGATTCCATCATCGGCATCACCCCCAATAGCAGTTCAAACGCTACCGTGGTCTACGGCACCAAAAGCACGGCCAATATGGAGTGGAAATACGACGAGCAATACAATGTAACCAGCGGTCCTCCACAGCTTTACTATGGTTCCGACCAGTACAGCGCCTGCAACAATCTGGCGGTGGCAAAGGGCCGGGATCTGGCCTGGCTGGACTGCGAGAAGTACAACCAGATCTGCGTCCTGGGCGCCCAGGCAGCCAAGGTGTTTTTTGGAACGGCGAACCCTGTGGGGCAGGTCATGCAGGTCAACGGCAACAGCTTTGAGGTAGTAGGCGTATACGGCGCCCGGGTGGAGCCGGACACCCCCTCCGCCTATCAGACGGACAACTTCATCATTTTCCCTTATACTGCCACCCGTCTGCTTGGGGATGCGGCTCCCACGGATTTTTTGGTCAAGGCCAAGGATGACGCCAGCATGAATACCGCCATCTCCGAGATCGGCGGCTACCTTTCCGGCGTGGTGGACCAGTCTATCGGTGATTATGAGGTCCAGAAAGAGAACCGCTGGGCAGACTATCAGAACGAGCAGCTGACCATGATCTCCCTGGTGCTGGGCGGCATCGCCGCCATCTCCCTGCTGGTGGGCGGCATCGGCATCATGAACATCATGCTGGTGACGGTAACGGAGCGCACCCGGGAGATCGGCATCCGCCGGAGCCTTGGCGCCCAGCGCAGCAGCATCGTGGCCCAGTTCCTCATTGAGTCCGGCATGCTCTGCGGCATGGGCGGCATCGTGGGCATCATCTTCGGCACCATCGGCAGCCTGGTCCTGGGCAAGATCCTGTTCCAGATGACGATTTTCCCCGCAACCTGGGTGACGCTGGCGGCCTTCGGGCTGTCGGTGGCCCTGGGGGTGCTGTTCGGCAGCTACCCGGCGGCCAAGGCATCCAAATTGCAGCCTGTGGAAGCCCTGCGGGCGGAGTAAAAGGAGAGAGAACAATGAAAAAACGACTTTTGACATGGCTGCTGTCGGTCAGCATGCTGGCGTCGCTGCTGGTGGTCCCCGCCGGGGCGGCCTCCGCGGCCACCACCCGCTTTTCCGACATCACCGACAACTACACCGCCACCGCCGTAGAGACCCTGCGGCTCATGGGGGTGCTGGACGGCTATGGCGACGGCACCTTCCGGCCCAACGCCGTGCTGACCCGGGCTCAGTTCTGCAAAATGGCGGTCTACGCCATGAACGGCAGCAGCGAGCTGGGGCGGTACTCCACCGTCACCATCTTCCCGGACGTGAAGCCCTCCCTTTGGGCGGCCTCCTACATCAACATGGCGGCCAAGAAGGGCGTCATCGCCGGATTTGCCGACGGCAAATTCAAGCCCAACCAGACCGTGACCGCCGGACAGGCGGTGACCATTCTCATGCGGGGCTTGGGCTATAAGGACGAGAACATGGGCGGCGTGTGGCCCCAGGGCTACATGGCCGAGGCCCAGACCTGCGGCCTTTTGAAGTCCACCGGCATCACCTCTGCCTACAGCGCCCTGACCCGGGGCCAGGCGGCCAAGCTGTTCCTGAACCTCTTTGAGGCCAAGCGGGGCACCGGCGAGGGAGCCGTGGTGCTGTTCAGCTTTACCCCGGAGAAGGAGGAGGTCTACCTCACCAATCTGGACGCCGGAAAGGGTACCCTGACTGCTGGGGGCAAGACCTATGACATGGCCCACCCCGTCACCTCCACCAGCCTCATCGGCTCCAAGGGTAAGGTGGTCCTCAACGGCGACGGCGATATCCTGACCTTCCTGCCGATCACCGGCACCAGCGGCATTTCCAACGCGGCGGTCATCATCGGGGCCAACGGCTCCGCCCTGGGTCTGGATTCCCTGGCAGGAAGCAACAGCTACACCATTTACAAAAACGGCAGTCCCGCTTCCGCGGCGGACCTGAAGAAATACGACGTGGCCACCTATTCCTCCGCCACCAACGCGGTGATCGTGTGCGACACGAGGGTGTCCGTGTACTATGAGGACTGCACGCCCTCTCCCTCCAACCCCACCACCATCACGGTGCTGGAAGGCACGGAGCTGAATGTGCTGCCCACCGCTGTGGAGTCCCTGACCCACTTCAAGCCCGGCCAGCAGATGACCCTGCTGCTGACGGCGGACGGCCAGGTGGCCGGAGCCGTGGATTCCAGCGCCAGCGGCGCCCGGAGCAACGCTCTGGCCGTGGTGGACGGCAGCGGCAATATGCAGCTGATCTGCGGCAGCACCCTGGTGAAGATCAATGGCAGCGGCAGCGGCTACGAAAACAGCGTGGTGAACGTCTCCAGCACCAAGAGCGGCAATAAGGGCAAGCTGAGCCTCCGGGCGGTTTCCGGCAAGGTCAGCGGCGACCTGGATGTCCGGGCCGGGACCCTGGGCGGCAAGAAGCTGGCGGACAATGTGCTGATCTTTGACGGCGGCAGGCAGGTGGCCCTGGCGGAACTGAGCCAGAGCAGCATCCGCTCCGGCAATATCTCCTATGCCCGGACCAACTGGGCCGGTGAGATCGATCTCATCGTGCTCAATAACAGCCTGTCCGACAACGAGATCTATGGCCGGGCGGTGGTGAACAGTTCTACGAGTAAGGTTTGGGTATGGGATCCCGGCCATGAAAATGACGAGGAACAGCAGGAAGGCGTAAACGGCAGCTATAAGGAAACAACTTCCCAGACCATCTCTATCGAGACTGCAAACAAGACCTATGGCCCTATCAACAGCGGTAACAATGTCAGTACCGGCACCTTTGTGGCGGTAAAGATCAAGACCACGGCCAATAATACCCTTATGTTCACCAGCTTCGCCACTATGAGCAAGCTGAGCAAGGTCTCCTCCAGCGCCTGGATCGGCAAGACGGCGGTGAACTACGGCGGCCGGACCTATGAGGTCCCCTCCGATGTGCAGTGCTACAATGCCGACACCGGCAAGTGGATGGAGGACCTGGACGCCGCCAAGAATTACGGCGGCACCATGAACCTCTACGCCTACGACGGCGTGATCCGCATTGTGGAGGTCAAGGGCTGATTTCCCGGCAGAACAAGTCGAAAAGCGAACCCCGGCGCTGTTCAGCGCCGGGGTTCGTATCTGTAAGGAGCCGTTCTATGAAAAAAGTCCCCCAGGCCATCGGCCTGGGGGACTTGCTTATTCTGCAGCAGTCGTCTGGCTGGGCAGGGGGATCTCCGGCATCAGCTCCTGGCTGACCACGGTGAGAATCTCCTCCAGCTTGGCGCAGTCCTCGGCGGGGAAGCGGCGGACGATCCGGTCCATGACCTCCGCCATGTAGGTGGAGGAGATGTTGTAGTAGTCGACGTACTTCTGGGTGACCTCCAGGTGGTATTCCCGGCGGTCGGAGGGGGACTGGACCTTGCGGATATAGCCCTTTTTCACCAAACTGTTGACCTTGTAGGCGGCGTTGGGCGGGGAGATGCGCATAAAGGTGGCGAACTCATTCACCGAGGGCCGTCCCAGGGCCATGATGCTCTCCATGCAGAAGGTTTCCACGGTGGTGAGACTGGCCTCCCTGTCCTGAAAGCGGCGGAAGATCTCCTGGTAAAAATGGAGCTTGAACTTTGTATACACTTCGTTAAAGGCCTGATTCAGCATAGCACATTCCCTTTCCGCAGAACACAAATCTGACATTCAGTATAGCAATTCCGGCGGAAAAAGGCAAGGGCATCACTGAATGGCGAAGATTAGCTCCGCGGTGCAGGCAAGTTCGCCGCCCACGGCGGCCTTGCAGGTCCCGATGCCCACCGGGCCCCGCCGCTTGGTGAGGGTACATTCTAATTCCAGAACGTCTCCGGGGATGACCTGCCGCTTGAAGCGGGCGTTTTTCACGCCGCCGAACAGGGCGATCTTCCCCCGGTTCTCCGGCAGGGACAAAATCGCCACGGCCCCCACCTGGGCCAGCGCCTCTAAGATCAGCACGCCGGGCATGACGTGCTTTTGGGGGAAGTGGCCGCAGAAAAACGGCTCGCCCACGCTGACGCACTTGATGCCCTTGGCCCAGGCCCCCGATTCCCCGTCGGTGATGCGGTCCACCAGGGCGAAGGGGTAACGGTGGGGGAGGATGTCCGCGATCTCGTTGGAATTTAACTGCAGGCCCATGTCAGTCCTCCCATTTTCTCAGCAGCAGGCTGCCGTTGTGGCCCCCGAAGCCCAGGGAATTGCTCATGGCGTAGTGGATCTCCGCCCGGCGGCCCTGGTTGGGAACCACGTCCAGGTCGCAGGCCGGGTCCGGCACCTGATAGTGGATGGTGGCGGGGAGGAAGCCGTCCCGCAGGGCCAGGGCGGTGAAGATGGCCTCCACGGCTCCGGCGGCCCCCAGCATGTGGCCCGTCATGGATTTGGTGGAGCTGACGGCCAGCTGATAGGCGTGGGCACCGAACACCGTTTTCACGGCGGCAGTCTCCCCGGCGTCGTTGAGGTGGGTGGAAGTGCCGTGGGCGTTGATGTAGCCCACCTGCTCCGGGGCGGTATCGCCGTCCGCCAGAGCCAGGGCCATGGCCTTGGCGCCGCCGCTGCCGTCCGGCAGGGGGGCGGTGATGTGGTGGGCGTCACAGGTGGCACCGTAGCCAATGATCTCCGCGTAGATCTTCGCGCCCCGGGCCTGGGCATGGGACAGTTCTTCCAGCAGGAGAACGCCTGCCCCCTCGCCCATGACGAAGCCGCTGCGCTCCGCATCAAAGGGGATGGAGGCCCGGTTGGGGTCCTCCGTCTGGGTCAGGGCCTTCATGGAGGTGAAGCCGCCCATGGCCAGGGGGGTGATGGCGGCCTCCGTGCCGCCGCAGAGCATGCCGTCAGCATAGCCGTCCCGGATGTAGTGGAAGGCGTCGCCCACGGCGTTGGTGCCCCCGGCGCAGGCGGTGACGGGGCAGGAGCACATGCCCCGGAACCCGGCGTCAATAGCCACCTGGCCCGCCGCCATGTTGCAGATGGCGGTGGGGACATAGAAGGGGGACACACGGTCAAAGCCCTTTTCCAGGCCCCGGCTGTGCTCCGCTTCCGTGATGGCCTGGCCGCCGATGCCGCTGGAAATGATGACGCCCCAGCGGTCCGGGTCTACCTGTGCGGCGGAAAGACCGGCGTCCGCCAGGGCTTCCCGTGCCGCCGCCACGGCGAACTGGGTGAACCGGCCCATGCGCTTGGCCTCCTGGCGGCCCAGCAGGGCCTCCGGGTCAAAGCCCTTTACCTCTGCCGCCAGCTTTACCTTCTGGGCGGTGGGGTCATAATGGGTGATGGGGCCGATGCCGCACAGATCGGAAGAGCGTCGTGTAGGGAAAGAGTGTAGATCTCGGTGGTC